>Ga0123328_1000135_pt1 | contig 72464 bp, 60 predicted proteins | sample BioC12SIPDNA_2_FD_89702 | JGI IMG/M metagenome (GOLD analysis project Ga0123328, IMG submission 89702) | Anaerobic biogas reactor microbial communites from Washington, USA - Biogas_R1_A C12 SIP DNA | ecosystem: Engineered > Bioreactor > Anaerobic > Unclassified | place: Washington, USA...
CACACCTGTGCCCGACGGTGCCGCTACCCTCTTCATCCTCAAAGAAGAAATCGAAAGTGGCGTAACGAATTGGACCGGCAGGATGCCCCGAGGCAATTTACACAGGACTTGACACTACCTCTGATAAGGCGACATATTGACGTCATCGCAGTAGACTCCTGGGTCTTCATTGGCCAACTTGTGTTTCTACAGAAATCCGCTTTTTCCAAGCCACAGTCCCTCTACCGCCATCTCCAGGTGTTGTCAAGCTGGTTGAGGCGAAAGCCTTGCAGCCACGCGGGCAAACGTAGCTTGACACAAGATGCATGACCACGGACATTCTGGCGCTATGATGATCTGGATAAACAGGAAGCCGAAATGCGGCTGAGCGGGAAGACCGTTTACCCGAAGCGCTCGAAGGCTACGCCCGGTTCCTGCGGGAGAAGGCGTTGACGTTGGCCAAGCATCAGCCGCGACTCGCGCCGGCATCGGCGTCGGGCACCGAAGAGATACTCTGTCACCCGTGACACCACCCGCACCTCTCGGTGCGGCCGTTCGCACTCGTACCCCCGAAGCAGTGCCATTGCAGTGCCAAACGGCTTGCGGTGCCAGTCATGAGACGAACACATGAGCGCTTTTTGGCACTGCAAACGTCACGTGGCGGAGGGGGGACCGTGGGATGCAGGCATTTTCGGTTCCAGCTCGCCAAATGGCCGATTTGACGTAAGCGCAGCCGGTGTCGACCTCGGACGGCGAGAACCGCGGGGTCGTCGAAGGTCAGATATCTCGCGCGGTAGTCCCGTTCCGCAAGGGCGCGGACCAACGTCGTCTTGCCGGTCTGCCTGGCCCCGTGGAGTAGCACCACCGGCGTATCCGCCAGGGCGGCCAAGAGCCGAGGGGTGATATGACGCCCGATCATGGCTGAATAATAACCATGTCATGGATGATTTGCAGCCACAAAAAGCCCCGCTCCCGCGACTTCCGCACCCTCGCCCAGGGCGGAGTGTTCATGCGGGGATCCAGATTTTCTGAGCGGCGATCAGCTCGTGGCGGCCCCGCAGGGGCAGCGGCAGCGGCGACTCGCAGAAGAACGCGAGGCCCTTGTAGCTGGTCAGGTACTGGTAGACGGTGGAGAACAAACCCCGCTGGCCGGTGACTACGAGCAGATCCTCGTGCCGGGCGAGCAGGTCGGCAAACACATCCGGCTCGACCTTGACGATGGTGCCCATCGCTTTGATAGCCTGGGCGATGGCCGCCGCAGCCGCCGCACCGGAGGTGGCCGCACCCGAGATCGCAGGGTTGCTCATCTGGTGAACTCCTTTTGCACGCTTGTCTTCAGTGCCTACTCCCGTCGCGGGCCACTGACCAGCCCGAGACGCCGTGGGCCGGCTCTCGGCCGTTGCGAGGGGTGAGCCCGTCACATCGTCGGGCGGCGCGGAGCGACGGTCAAGACGCGTACGGGTTCTCGTTCGGGAACGCTGGGCCCGGCCTCGTCAAAAGCGTTTCTTCGCAAAGGCCCGGCCTGACTGGGTCTTGAGGTATCGCTCGAAGGCGACGGCCTTGGTCTTGTCGCGGAAGGCAACGGCGGTCTCGATCCGCCAAGGCGCGAACTTCGACGTGTGCGGAACTTTGCGGGCGTTGTGGGCCTTGAGGCGTTCGGCGAGGTTCTCGGTGACACCGACCTACCAGTGGCCGGGCGGGTCGATGCTCTGGAGCATGTACACGTACCAGAATGGGCCACCCATGGCGATTCCCTGGCGCTTGCCGAGACGCCCGTGTTCGCCTTCGGCAACGACGCGGCAAGGGCTTGCCGAGACGAAGTTCGCCGCCGCATCGACGGCGGTAGAAGCCCGTCTTCGCGGCTGGCGCCGCTACGACGCGGCAGTCTTCGTTCGCCTGGCGGCGAACGAAGACTGGAGGCGGCGGGAATCGAACCCGCGTCCCGTGACAGTTCAGTTGAGGTTTCTACGTGCGTAGCCTGCTGGTTTAATCTTGGCCGACCGGCGCCCAGCGGCAGGCTTCGTTCGGCCCAGCGTCGTGATGGTCTGACTCACGTGTCACGGCGCCTACCCTCGTGAGCGAGCCCGCTGTTGTCGCCCCGCCGGCCAGCGGGCGTCACCGGCGGGACGGGCAGCCCTTAGGCCGCCATGCGCAACGTGTTACCGTTCGCAGTTAAGGTTGTGTCAGGTGTTTAGCCAGGCCTCCTGACAACCTGGGCACGCGGCCTCGACCTCTTCATGCCCGGTCGAACCCAATTCGCCCCCTTGGCCGCCGACCCCGCAGGGGCCTGCGACAGAGCGTTGGCAGACTATTATACCCGATCGCACGGCCAACGGTACGCTTGTCCCAAACGCGAGCCGTGCCCGCAGGTGCATCCACCGAACCGTGGTGGCTGGCGGGCCTGGCACGCACCGTCGTGTGCCACTGCTGTGTCAGCGTGCCTCTCCCCCGAAAAACGCTGCTCACAGGGCAGTGCCACACGGATGAGGCCTGCTCCTGAGCAGAAGACGCACCCCCGTGCCCGTCAGGAAGCACCCACCTTGGCATGGGCGAGGCGCTTGCTCACGGGCACGGCTCGGAGAAGACAGTTCGCTTCTCGATCGGTCCGGGGGCCCACAGGGTCAGCGCGGCTCGCTGCTGGGCACCGGGGCGGGCTCGGAGTCGAACTCCATGCTCATCTGACTGCGCTCCTGACCGCCGCCCATCATCATCATCTGCATCAGCGGCAGGATCGCGTCGCGAACCGACACCACCAACTCCATCGGCACCAGGAGGTGGACTTCCTGGGCGGTATCGTCGACCCGGGTGACCATGAAGGCTAACGGGGCGGCGTTACGCATCATCAGTGGGAACATCATCGGCTGGCCGACGCGCATCATCGCTCCCGTCACCGTGTTGAGCAACTGGTCCAGGTTCAGGTAGCCTTCGAGCAGCCGTGCCCCCTCGGGCAGACGTGTAGCCACCTTCTGAATGCTATCGCTGGCTGAAAGGGGCGATTCGCCTTTGCGGGCGGCTTCGGCGAGTGCCACCAACCGCTCGGAGCCCGCCCCGAACACCACGACCACATGCCGATCGCCCGCCGCCGCCACCCGAATCGTGACGCCCTGCGGTCCGAGCAGGCTGGTGAGCTGCTCCATTTGCGTTTCTTCAACACCGGGAAGCCGACTGAGGTCCAAGGTGACATGGTCGATCTGCAATTCGCCGACCTGCTCGGCCTTGGGCTTCCATTGGATGCCGTCGGCCAGCGCCTGAGCCGCTTGCACGTCCAGCTCTTCGGCCCGAGCGGCTTGGAGTAACATGTGTTTGAGCAGATCGAACGACTTGCCGGCCGCTTCCATCCACTGCCCGCTGTCTTTGACTTCCAGTACCGCCGAGATCGCCAGAAGCCCCTGCCCGCCGTCGGGCGGCAGGTTGGCGACGCTCGCGCTGACCCGCTCCACGCCGGTGAGGATACTCACGAGGGCGTCTTTGAGGGACTTGATTTGCTCGCTGGAGACGCCTTCCTGGGGTTGGCTTTCGTCCAGTATCGCATCCATCAGCTTGCGTATCTGGGTCTCGCCCCGACCGCCCGAGGTGACCGCCCCGAAGGACAACACCGTCGGCTCGTTCGGCAGGCCGAGCAGCATCGGGCCATCCGGGGCTTTGGTGGCGGCCATCTGGGTGCCCAGTTCCGTGCCCGGCTTGCCGCGGAAGTAACCGCTGAGGTTCAGCCCTCGCCGATCGATCGCCAGACCGAACGAGAGCTCCTGACTTTCGTCCAGGAACTTCGTCAGTTCTTGGCCCGCGTCGGCATCGGGACCCATGCCCTGCGGGTTGGCCATGGCCGCCAGCCCGGTGAAGGTGCTGATGACCTCCTGGCGAATCTGCGGCGAGATGCCCTGCATTGTGACCCACCCGAACAAATCATGATTCGCGAACGCCTTCACCCGGTCGGGCGACATCGCGGTGTGGATCCCGCCTTTGGGGCTCTGTATCGCAGCCTTGACCATCTCGGGGCTTTGGCCGGCCACGAGGAAGCCGCCCTTGATCGCCGCCACATACGGCTGGCCCATGATGTTGACGGTGAGAACCTCGCCCTCTTTCTCCCCGCCCAGAGCAGCGACCAGTGCGTCGTGGTCGCTGCACGGGATCAGCAGCACGAGCCGGGCGGCCATCTCGTCGGTCGACGGGGCGTCGGCACAACTGAGGAGGACGACGGCCATGCCGCCGTTGTCGTCAAGCCCTTGGGTGACGCCGGCCTGCTCCTTCAGCCAGTCAAGCGGGGCCGGGAAGATGCCCTGCGGGGGCGGCCCCAGGAGGAAACCCAGCGTTCGGGCCATGTCGACGATATCTTTGTTCGCTTCGCTGAGGTCGCGGATGGCCAGGAAGGCGGTCGCGTCGGCGGGGATCGCCTTGAGCATCGCGAGCGGGTCCGCCGGGGTTTCCGTTGCCGCTCCGGTGGTTTGGCCCCAGGCCGGCCCGGGCACCGCTGCCAGCAGAGCACACAGGCACAGGCCACCGATCATGTGTTTCGATCGCTTCAGATGCATCGCACGAGTCCCTTTCTGTTCTTCTAGCATAAAACCTCGGCTCATCCGCGTTTTTGGGCCTCTCCGCCGCCCTCGCGGCGGTTGCCGGATGACCGGAGCCCACTATTGGACACCTCAGGAACGAACAAGTTTCGCCAAACGCTCAGCACCTCAGTGAATTTGAGCTGACGGGTGACGAGTTCGGCGCCATTCGAGCGACGGCCCTGGCCGGTTTCCGCACTCGCCCATTGCGAGGGCACGGCCTGTGCATGCCGCTATGCCGGCTCCGCGGCAACAATGCCCTTGTTCACATGTTCGAGCAGCATGCCTGGACGCATCTCGTCCGCTCGATGGCAGGCCACCGTGTGCAGCGCTTCGCACCCCTCGTGCCGCACCAAGGCGGGCACGTCGCGGCGGCAGGCGGGAACAGCCAGCGGGCAGCGGGGATGAAACGCGCAACCGGGCGGCGGGTTCAACGGGCTCGGAACCTCCCCCGTGAGCACCACCCGTGACCGCCTTCGCGAGGGGTCCACCGCCGGGATCGCCGACATCAGAGCCTGCGTATAGGGGTGCTTGGGATTGCGATAGATTTCCTCCGCCGGGGCCTTCTCCACGATCCGTCCCAGGTACATGACCGCGACCTCGTGGCTGAAATGCTCGACCACCGCGAGGTTGTGAGCGATGAACAGGTAGCTCAGCCCCATCTCCTCCTGCAAGTCCTTGAGCAGGTTGAGGATCTGCGACTGGATGGAGACGTCGAGGGCGCTGACCGGCTCGTCGCAGATGATCAGGTCGGGGCTGAGGGCCAGCGCTCGGGCGATGCCGATCCGCTGTCGCTGCCCACCGGAGAACTCATGCGGATAACGCCGCACATAGGAAGCGCTCAGGCCGCACCGCTCGAGCAACTCCGCGACGATGCGGTCGCGATCCCGGCCGCGGGCGATGCCGTGTACGGTCAGGGCCTCGCCGACGATCGTGCCGACGGTCATTCGCGGGTTGAGGCTGCCGAACGGATCCTGGAAGATGATTTGCATCCGGCGACGCAGGGCCCGCAGTTCGGATCGGCCCAAGGCGAACACGTCCTGCCCGTCGAAGTTCACCTGACCGGCCGTCGCCGGGATCAGGCGCAGGATGGTCCGCCCGACCGTGGTCTTGCCGCATCCGCTTTCGCCCACCAAGCCCAGTGTCTTGCCTCGCTGAACCGAAAACGAGACGCCGTCCACCGCTTTCACCCAGGCATGGACACGCGAGAGCACGCCCCGCCGCACCGGGAAATACGTCTTGAGGTCGCGGATGGCGAGGATCTCATTCCCGGCCGGCGCGGATCCCTGCGTCGTGTTGGCAGCACCATCGCTCATAGTGGTCCATAGGTTAAGCGGAATACCGCCGGTATGCCAGTCGTGCCGACCAAGCGGGCAGGAAGGGGGGACGAGTCGTAAGCCGCACCGTTTCGCGCTTCTGTTTGCCGCGTCCGCCGCGTGGCAACTGGCCCGGCTGAACTGCCAGGTCTACGGTGGATGGGCACTGCGGGGAGCACCTGCGCCAGGGTTATCAAGTGCGCCAAGGATGGGTTTGCCGAGTTGACCTCTTTGAAGCGGCTGCGCCATGTGATACCGATTGCCCACGCGACAATCGCACCGATGCTCCGACTGGCACAGTTCATTCTCACGTTGTGGGCATGGGCCATTCGCAACGTCCGCCGGTTGAAAACCTGTCCCGCACATGGTATGGGGTTGGCCCTAAGGAGGCGCACGATGAAGAAAGCGCTGATCACCGGCATCACCGGGCAGGATGGCTCGTACCTCGCCGAGTTCCTGCTGAGCAAGGGCTACGAGGTGCACGGGATCATTCGGCGAGCGTCGACCTTCAATACCAGCCGCATCGACCACCTCTATCGCGACCCGCACATCAGCGGCGTACGACTGTTCCTGCACTACGGCGACTTGGCCGACTCATCCAACCTCGCCAAGCTGCTGCACCGCATCGGCCCCGAGGAGGTGTACCACCTCGCCGCCCAGAGCCACGTCCGCGTGAGCTTCGACATTCCCGAGTACACCGGCGACGTGACCGCGTTGGGCACGGTGCGCTTGCTGGAGGCGATTCGCGAGACGGGTGTTCCGGCCCGATTTTACCAAGCGGGCTCGTCGGAGATGTACGGCCAGGCCCGGGAGGTTCCGCAGCGCGAGACCACGCCGTTTTGCCCGCGCAGTCCCTATGCCGCCGCCAAGCTCTACGCCCACTGGATCACCGTCGGCTACCGCGAAAGCTACAACCTCTTCGCCTGCAACGGCATTCTGTTCAACCACGAATCGCCTCGCCGCGGCGAGACCTTCGTGACTCGCAAGATCACGCGGGGTGCGGCCCGGATCAAGGCGGGCCTTGACGACGCGCTGTATCTCGGCAACCTGGACGCGAAGCGCGATTGGGGCTATGCCCGTGAGTATGTCGAGGCGATGTGGCTCATGCTGCAACAGGATGAGCCTGACGACTACGTGATTGCGACGGGTGAGACGCACTCGGTGCGCGAGTTCCTGGATGAGGCCTTCTCCTGCGTGGATCTTGATTGGCGAGAGTACGTTCGGACGGACGAGCGCTACTACCGCCCGGCGGAGGTGGATCTGCTGGTCGGCGACGCCTCGAAGGCCCGCGAGCGGCTTGGTTGGCAGCCCGGCACCCGTTTCCGGGATCTTGTCCGCCTGATGATCGACGCGGACACGCAGGCTCTGGAATCTCGCTCGGCATCGTCCGGCTCGCCGCCTTGACGGTCCATCGATGCGTTAAGTCGCGGTTTTAGATAGAGTTACGGGTTGGGGAGGGGCTGTCGGCAGGGCGGCACGTTGGTCTCTTCCCGGCGACGGATCGGATGCCGGTTCACCGCGTCGGTTGGGGGGCGGAAGCTCAGCGGCCTGCTTGGCGAGGACCTCGGGGTGATGCCCGGTACAGCGGAGCGGGGGTCAACCAGGGCGAAAAACGTCCGGAATCCCTTTGCATTGGCGTCTCCCAAAGTGGTATAATCGTCACAGGGAGCGGGTCAAGGTTGGTCGAACTTGACCAAGCGCTAGTCGCGGACTTGATCGCTCCATGTTCACATCATGAGCGGGCGGTGCGGAGATCGCCCTGGGATGGTCAGCTTCGTCTCGAATGACGCAAGCCGGAAAGAGGGTGCTGCAATGCGAACACCGTTCCTTTACTTGATCGTGGCGTCTACGTTGGTTGTTGCCCCTCTTGCCCATGCCTCACTCACCGCGACGGTGAACGAAGCCGGTGGCAGTGGTTACGTCGTGGTGGTCAACCCGAGCGTCAGTCGCAGCTTCAGCATCGACGTGAACGTCAGTGTGGCCCCCGAGACCATCGTGAGCTCGGAAATGCTCCTGACGGCGGGGACGAGCGGCGTGGTGGAGATTGTGGGTGGATCGTATGGAGCGGACTGGGATGCGACGTGGTCTCTGCCGATCCCGACAGGGGCGCTCAATCCCGACAGCTCGGCCAGGTTTGGCGCGGTGGTTCTGTCGGCTCCGGGTGAAACGCCGCGTCTGACGGGTGACTCCCGGCTGGTTACCCTCGATCTGGAAGTAGTGGACGGTACCGCTCCGGGAGATTACACACTGACTCTGACGGACTTCGCGGTAGGTGAGGCGGACAGTTTCGATGACATTGGTGGGCAGAGCGGCGTCGAGTTCACCATCACGGTTCAGCCGGCGGACGCTCCGACCATTGTCAGCGCCGTCTCGCGCAAGACTCATGGCACGGCGGGCGCGTTCGACGTGGATCTGCTTACCCCGCCGTCAGGCCGGTCGGTCTCTGTCGAGAATCGTGCCGGTGGGCCGACGCTTGTCGTCGTCGGTTTCGACGTTCCCATTCAGGGTGTGGGCGGTCTTGATGTCGCCGATGTCGCCTTGGCCAGCACCGGAATGGCGGGGACCATTACCGATGTCGCGATCAACGAGACCGAGTTGTCGGTTCAGATCACCGGGGCGACCAGCCCGGCTCGCGTGGAGCTTGGCTTCCCCGGGATTGCCCATGCAGACAGCGAGGCCGCCGTCGCCGAAGAAACGCTCTGCTTTGGCGTTCTCGTCGGCGACGCGAACGGTGATGAATCGGTCAACATCTTCGATCTCGTCACCGTCCGCAACAGTCTGAATATGCAGGTGTCGGCCTCGAACTTCCGCTCCGACGCGAACGCGGACGGCTCCATCAACATCTTCGATCTGGTGAGTACGCGTAACAACTTGAATACTGCCACGGGCGGCGAATGCCCGTGACATGGTCGCCGGATCAGGCGACCTCACTCGACGTCCCCGCCACAGTCGGCCGGCCGGTTCCTTGAGGGACTGGCCGGCCGTTCTGGTTGCGCCGAAGGGGCCTTTGGGCGGGCAGGGCTCAAGGATGGCGACGCGGCTGCGGATGAGCTTGGGTCGGGCCGTTCAATGTATCGCGGAAGCTTGAAGTTCTACGCAGTGCCGGGGTTTATTGGCCACGGGGCAGTGTGATGGTCACGGAAGTGCCCTCACCGAGGGTACTTTCCAACTCGATCTGTCCGCCGAGTTCCTCGATGATGTCGCGGCAGATCGCCAAGCCAAGCCCGAGCCCTCGCTGGTCAGGCCGATCGGTGTTTTGCCTGGCCGAGAAGAATGGGTCGAAAACGTCGGCCAAATGCTCGGCGGGAATACCGCAGCCTGTGTCGCGGACATGGAGTCGGACTTGGTCGTTGGGGGCCGGCTCAGCCTCGATGGTCAGCAGTCCGCGACGGCCCAGCATCGCTTGCCGGGCGTTGGTGAGCAGGTTGAGCACCACCTGGAGGAGTTGGCTTTCGTTGGCCCGTACGCACAGCAGAGGGTCGATCTGCAGGCGGGTTGAGATGCCGTCCTTGGCCGGGTCGCGCCCCAGACACGCGAGGGCTTCCTGGGCGACATGCACCAGGGGGACGGATTTGACTACCGTGTCCGGGCGCCGGGCGAGCCCGACGACTCGGTCAGCCATCTCCCGCATGGCGGTGACCCGATCGAGCGTTTTCTGTAGGGCCAGGCGCATGAGGTCCACGTCGTCGCGGTCCAGTGCTTCCCGGGCGTAGGCCATCACGGGGGTCAGCAGGTTATTCAGCTCGTGGGCGATCATCGCTGTGGTGGTGCCCAGCGTGGCGAGCTTCTGCGATTGGCGAAGCTGGGCTCGGAGACTGTCGAACTGCTGGCCGAGGTGATCGAGTTGGGCTTGTAGGGCGTATGCATCCCTGGTTACATTGGGTTGCTGGGCAGGGGGCTTACCAAGCGTCACCGCGGTGAGGCTTTGCTTCGCGGTCTCAGGTCGGTTTCCGGCAGGCGGAGTACGTTGAGGTGGCTTAGGGGCGAACGGCGGCATGAGCCCTCCTGAGGCATCCCTGCCGGACGGAATCAGCCCACGTGACTGCGGTGCGACATCACCTACAACGGTTGCTCGTGGCAAGGTTCCGACAGGGTCTCCGTGTTCATGGAGTATCGGCAGGGGATCCCCGGAATCTTGAAGGGAGCACTTGCCTGTTTGGGGCGACGGCGTCCGAAGGGGGCGCTTCCCTGCTGGTTCGTGTTGTGCCCGTAGGGGGGACACAGGTGGGGTGGTGAGAGGTCGTGTTGGGAGGCGGTGAGGTTCATGGATTTGGGTTTGAGGTTGGAGGCCCTGCTGGGGGTGGCCGAGCAGGTCGGGATTGAAGTGCGGGCTGAACCGATGAATGGCGAGGGCGGTGGGCTGTGTGTGTTGCGCGGCCGCCGCGTGCTCTTCGTGGATACGCTGGCGGACTTGGCCACCCGCTACGACCGTACGCTGGCCGCTCTCGCTTCCGTGGAAGGTGTGGACCAGTGCTACCTTGTGCCCGAGGTGCGGCAGGATATTGAACGTCAACGCATGGGGAATTGAGCCTGGCGACTCGAGAGCGGGGCATGGAGCGATTGCGGAACGGTGGGGTCCCTATGCCTCGTTGCCGATGGTCGACTTGGGTCAGGTTGTCTGCAGCGCGTCGATGATGTTGTTGCGGGCTGCTCGGCGGGCGGGGATCAGGCCCGCGATCAGGCACACCAACAGGGTGAAGCCTACCCCCCATGAGATCCAAGTCCACGGGATGGTCCACTGCGGTTCGTAGCCCCACACGCCCATGACGATCTGACGGATGCCCCATGCTGCATGGATGCCCAGGGCGATCCCCACGGTGCTGCCCAGGGTACTCAGTACGATCGCCTCGCCGATGACCAGCCGTGTCACTTGCCAGCGCGTCGCGCCGACCGCTCGTAGCATAGCGATTTGCCGCGTGCGGTTGGTGACGTTGGACATCATCAGGTTGCCCACCCCCAGAGCGGCGACCAGCAGAGCGACCATGGGGATGGCGGCGAAGAGCTGCGTGGCCCTTCGCAGGTCGTGGTCGATTTGCAGTTTGAGCGCTCGCACGGACGCGTGCTGCGAGGTGGTGGCTCCTGTTCGCCAGGCGACCAGTCGCATGACCAGGCCTTCGCGGAAGATCCGCCACCGCTGGGCGGGTGTGCGTTGCGACCACTGGCCGGCCACGTCACTGAGCGCATCGCGAAACAGCCTGGCCATGACCATCTGCGTCCAGCGTGTGTGTGTACCTGCCGCCTCCTGCGCCGAGGCCAGTTGCCGTTCAAGCTCGTCGATTTCAGCCTGGCGCTGCGGCAACAGCGATCGCCACGCGATGATCTGTTTGGCCGTCTCGACCGGGTTGCGCCAATCGGGCGGTTGATCGGCGGCAAACTCGGGCGGCGGTTCGGTTTCCGGCAGGTCAAAGTTGACCAGCACCAGGCTGACTTCGTCGGGTACCTGGAACACCTTCCGGGCATCGTTGATCGTCCCCAGCACCACGTGCACCGATTGCGAGACCAGCATGTCGCCCGCGTTGAAGTAGTTAGCCGTGATGTGCAGTGCCGGCGAGGTCACCACCCCCGCGATCTCAAACTGTGTCCAGCGGCCGAACAACGCCCCCTGCTTCACGAAGACCTTCTCGCCGTACCCGATCCGCTTGGAACGCACGAATTCCGGGGTGACCAGGATGTAGCCGCCTCGCTTGAGTTTGGCGATCGCGTCTTCGAGATTGCCCTCGACGAATTCGAGCTTGGCGATGTTGAAGAACTCGTCCGGCTCGCCGGCCACGAACATCGAGAAGGGAAAGTTGAACAGCCCGCGCCCCTGAGTGGTCACGTTGATGCTCGTATTGACCAGGCAGCTTTCCGCCACGCCGGGTATCTGTCGTGCTTGGTCGGCCACGGGTCTCTTGACCGGCGGCAGGACGTAGATGAACGCCTCGCAGAATTGCTTGGGGAAGTCCCACCCGGCGGACATCGACTCGCTGTGTACCGCGAGGGTCACGATCAGCGACAGGCCCACCATCAGCCCGCAGCAGATCGCCGACGAGCGCCAGACGGCCCGGCCGACCTGATCGCTGAGGAGCCGTGACCGCAATCGCAACACAACCGCCGCCACCCGAACCGCCAGCACGCCAACGACTCGCACAAGAGCCGGTACGATCAGTGCGTACCCCAGATACAGCAGGCCCACCCCTTCCAGCGTGTTGTACGGCTTGAACCATTGGTTGGTTGGCAGTGTTTCCAGCATCCAGCAATGCCGCCAGATCATCGCCGCGCCCACGACCAACGCCACCCAGGTGAGCACGCTTGGCGTAGGTTGGGCTTGCGGTCGGGCTGCCGCCAGTGGAGAGACCCGCAGCGCCTGCAACATGGGCAGCATCGCTCCGGCGAGTGTTGTCACCCCACCGCCCACCAGGGCGAGGATCAGCCCCGGTCGACTGATCGCGAAGTGCCCGATGTACTCCGGAGCGATGAGGACGCTCAGTTTGCCCAGGGCCAACCCCACGGGGATGCCCAGCAGCACGCCTGCGACTCCGAGCGGTATGGCTTCCGCTAGGACCAGCATACAGACCTGAAAGCGGGTCATGCCCAGACAACGCAGCGTGCCCAGTTGGCCGATCCGCTCCACCATCCCCATGCTTAGCGTCGAGAGGATGATGAAGAACGCGGTGAACAGGGCTACCGTCGAAACCACCAGCAACAGAAATCGCGTTTGATTTTCGGCGGCTTCCACCTGAGCCATCTTGCCCCGTGCGTTACTGACCAGAAATCCCTGTTGGTGTTTGGCCACCAGTGCGGACACTCGCCGTTCCGTGTTCACCAGCTCGCGTTGGGTCGTATCGTGGAGGATCATGTCAATTCGGGTGACGCGTCGGGGAGCACGGTCGTAGCCGGCCAGCGGCTGGACGCGATCCAGCCGGGTCATGACCACCGGCCGCTGCTGCTGAGCGATTCGCCGATGTTCCAGCAGACCCACGACGGTGAAGGTCGCGGTTGTCTCCGTGGGTACGTCCTCGGGGTTCAAGGCGGTTGCCCGCAGGACGAAGCGGTCACCGATCTCGAGGCCCAACTGGTCGGCGAGCTTGTAGTCGACGACCGCGGCATCGGTGTCTTCGGGGGTCAGCATGCGGCCGGTGATGCGGTCTTCGCCGTAGTCGCGGAAGGCCGTCTCCAACTCCGGGAGCACACCGATGACTTGCACCTCGTTGGCCGGCGGGGACGGTGAATCCCAAGGTTCACCTTCTTCAGGAAAATCGTCCGAGGCGTGCCGTCCCCGCGGGGTTCTGGTGTCGCTGGGGTGGCTGGGTTCGGGGAGCTTCTCCAGGAGTGCCCGCAGTTTGAGGCGGTAGGTCACATGAGCGACATTGGGAAGTGCCGCGACGTCGTCCGCGATGGATTGATAGACCGTGCCCTGCGCACTGTAGACGCTCTCGACCGCCAGGTGGCTGCGCCCGATCCAGAACCATACCTGGTCGCGCAGGGCAAGCCGCACCGATTCGTGCGCGCAAGTCACCCAGATGACCACGCCCACGCCCAGAGCGATAGCCCCCAGCGCACCCGCGGTCCGGCCGGGCTTAACCCGCCAGTTCCGCATACCGAGCTGCCACCAGTGCCGCATGGCCGGGCTCTCCTTGCTCGATCGTGCCGATCACGCGACCGTCCTTGAGCACGTAGACTCGGTCGGCATACGAAGCGGCCAGTGCCTCGTGCGTCACCATCAGGACCGTCTTGCCCATCTCGCGGGTCAGGCGACGCAGCAACTGCCAGATCTCCGCCGCGTTGATTGAGTCCAGGTTGCCCGTGGGCTCGTCCGCCAGAACAAGAGCCGGGTCGTTCAACAGGGCCCGAGCGATCGCCACCCGCTGCTGCTCGCCTCCGGACATGGCTTGCGGCCGATGGTGCGCCCGGTTCTCCAGGTGCACCAGCCGCATGATGTCCGCGACGAGCTCACGCATCGCCGCCCCCGATGTCCCGTCCACCAGCAGGGGCACCGCGACATTCTCCCACGCGCTGAGTGTCGGCAGCAGGTTGAAGGTCTGGAAGATGATGCCGATCCGCCGACGGCGAAACAGCGTCCGCTTGCGGTCCGACATGCTCGCCAGGTTCTGGCCCTCGACGCACACGGTACCGGTGTCGGGCGTGTCCAGACCGCCGGCCAAGTGCAGCAGTGTGCTCTTGCCCGATCCGCTGGCGCCCATGATGGCCACAAGTTGGCCACCCTCCACAGTCACAGAGACGTCATCCAGAGCGCGGATCTCTTGGCTGCCCAGCCGGTAGCTCTTGCTAAGATTGTCGACCTTGAGTACGGGTTCTGCCATTCTGCTTCACAACCTTCCGGCCGGCTCAGCGGCAATTCGCGAAATATCAAGAGGTGGCATTCTACCGGAGTGCTCGCCGTTTCGCGATATCCCAGAGATCCCCACCGGCGCATTCGCGGATCTGCCCACACGAGCCGCGGACGCCAGTCCGCGGGTTCACCCGGACGGTGCACGCATGGGATCGGAGTACCGCCCTCGCCACCCGCCCCCGCAAGCCGCTGCCGAGCGATGCAACCTGCGGCCGTGGAGGGTATCATGCTCTCTCGACACAAAGGGATGGTCGAACGGGGCCAAGCATGAGGATCATCGCGACCGCGGACCTGCACTACGACATCGCGCGCAGCCGAGGGCCGACTCTGCGCCTGGCGGAGGAGGTCTGCGACCTCGATGCGGACGTGTTGCTGCTGCTTGGCGACGTGGCCGGCCGTGATCCCGAGGTGACGCTCGAATGCCTTCACCTCTTCGACCGCTTTCGTGGCCGCAAGTTCTTTGTGGCCGGCAACCACGACATCTGGATCGACCCGGGCGGCGACTCGGTGCGGCGGCTGGAGGAGGATCTGCCCGCCGTCTGCCGGGCCGCCGATTTTCAGGCTCTGGATGCCGAACCCGCGGTGCTCGGATCCGTCGGGATCGTCGGCAGCATCGGGTGGTACGACTTCAGTTTTCGGCCTGCCCGGCTGGGTATCCCGTTGCGTTTCTACCGCGAGAAGATCGCCCCGGGCGCTGCCGCGCGGCTGCCAGCTTATCAGTACCTTGTCGAGGACCGATCGGACATCCCCGAGCACGCCTTTCAGATCGGCACCCGCTGGATGGATGGCGAGCACGCCCGGTTGCTCATGAGCGATCTCGATTTCTGTCATCGCCTGCTGGGCCGGCTCGAAGATCATCTCGCCCGCGTGGAGCGCAAGGCCGAGCGCGTTTTCGTGGGGCTGCACCATCTGCCGTTGTGGCGCATGGTGCCCTACACGGAGCGACCCAGTTGGGCCTTCGCCAGCGCTTTCCTAGGCAGCGAGTTGTTCGGAGAGATTCTGCTCGATCATCCCCAGGTGCGTTACGCCGTCTGCGGTCACAGCCACAAACCCGACCGTTTCAGCCACGCCCACTTCGAGTGCGTCAACGTCGGCTGCACCTACTTGGCCAAACGCTACGAGATCATCGAGCTGTAGGCGTGCCGTCTCACGGCAGCTTGACCTCCCACCCCGTTCTGGCTGCGGTGCCCGCGTACCAGTCTTCGCCGAAGCGTTGCCGCCCGTGCTGACACAGGGCTCCGACCGCGACGGGAGCGATGCGGCCGGCCGCGAGAACGAACGGCACGACCGCGTCCGGTTCATCCCGGCATGCGGCCACAGCGTCGTGCTCGTGCTGGCGATCGTGGACCAACCGGGTTTCAACTTCCGCCCGCGTCAACGTCAGGTGGGCATCGAAGATCAGCTCCGGCTGGCGGATGGTCGCGTCGCGGATCAGTCCCAGGCATACCATGGAGGAAATCTCCGCCGCACGCAGGCCCAGCTCCTCGGCGAGCTCGCGCCGCACGCTGCCGAATACGTCGAACTCGCGGGCGGCGTTCCGCTCGCCCGCCTCCAAACCGCCGCCGAAGGTGTGGACGTAGCCGGCGTGGCAGGCGACCCGCTTGCTCCGTCGACCGTATAGCAGCCAACCATCTCGTGTGACCAGCGTCGCCGTGGTGCCGATGGGATTGCTGAACAGATCCCAGCCAAACTCGTCCCCGCGTGCGTGATTGAGATAGTTGGTGGACATGAACTGGGCGTAGTCCGTCGGGCCGACCTCGATGTACAGGGCTTCTTCCTGGACGCGATGTCGCAGATAGCGGGCCAGTTGGCCGTTGAAGAGTACCGCTCCGCTGCGCTCGGCCTCATGCAGGGCCTCGGCCCAGGTCCGGTCCACCAACGCGTCCAGCGGTGCGTTCGTCGGCCGAGGCTCATCCCGCCAGACCACGCGCACCCGCCCCGGCCCAAACACCCCAAAGGCATCCACCGTGAAGTTCACATCCGCCATCGCATACTCCTGCCGGGTGTGGCGTTTGCCCGGGCCATCCGGTACGATACCGGCAAGGATACACGCGGAACGCGGTTGGGGGCAGGGTTTCGTGTCCCGGTTGAGGCCGCGGGCAGTGGAGTCTATCGAGCTATGGCTGAAGCGATCAACACCATCCAGGGCGAACTGGTCGTCAAGAAGCAGCGATTCGCGATCATCATCAGCCGGTTTAACGAGTTCATCTCGTCCCGGCTGCTTGGTGGGGCGGTGGACACTTTGCAGCGGCACGGTTGTGCCCTTGGCGATATCACGACCATCTGGGTACCCGGGGCGTGGGAACTGCCGCTCGCGGCGAAGAAGGCCGCGGCCAGCGGTCGGTTCGACGGTGTCATTTGTTTGGGGTGCGTGATTCGCGGCGAGACCCCGCATTTCGACTTCGTCGCCAACGAGGCCGCCAAAGGTATCGCCCAGGTCAGTCTCGCAGCCACGCTGCCGGTGTCCTTCGGCGTCCTGACGGCCGATACCCTCGAACAAGCGATCAACCGGGCCGGCGCCAAGGCGGGCAACAAGGGCGCCGACGCCGCCATGGCCGCTATCGAAATGGTCAACCTCTTTGCCCAACTGGACGCCCGGAAGAAGTAACCTCCGACAGCCGTCCTCAGAATCATTATGAAGCAGAAACGCCACCAGGCCCGAATCATCACCCTGCAGGGTCTGTATCAGATTGACATGCAGCGTCTGGCTCTGGATATGGACCCGACGCCGCTGCTTGCGCCCCTGATGGACGAGGCCGCCCTTGACGACGAGTCGCGGCAATTCGTGCGAGAGCGGACCGCCGGCGCGTGGGCCGGGCATGCACGCTATGACGAGATGATCGCCGCCGCCGCCGACCACTGGGATGTATCCCGCATGGCGGTGGTGGACCGCAATATCCTGCGTTTGGCGATTTACGAACTGATCGAGCGGCCCGATGTGCCCGCCCGCGTGGTGATGGACGAGGCGATCGAACTTGGCCGGGAGTTCGGTGCCGCGGAGACGCCGCAATTCATCAACGGTGTGCTGGACGCCGTCTGGCGCCGAGAGCCGGCGTGCAAAGTGGCCCGCGGTGCACGCGAGTCGGCAACGCCCGGCGCTCGCGGCCCCGCCGAGGAAGAACATGGGACTCTTTGACCGCTTCAAGAAAGGCCTGGCCAAGACCCGCGAGAAGATCGCTCGCACTTTCCGGTCTGTTTTGCCCTTCGGCCGCAAGATCGACGACCGGCTTATCGATGAGCTCGAAGAGACCATGCTCGCCGACGACATGGGACCCGCCGCGACGGCTCTGCTCATCGCCGAGGTCCGCAAGGCGTACAAGGCCGGCCAGATCGCCGAGACGCAGGAGATCATTCCCTTCCTCCAGCAGCACATCGTCTCCTTCTGGCCCGAAGCCGACCGCCAACTCCGCTTCGCTCCCAGTGGGCCGACGGTCATTCTTGTGGCTGGGGTGAACGGCTCAGGCAAAACCACCAGCGTCGCCAAGCTGTGCAGTTACTTGTCCAAGCAGGGCAAGAAGGTGATCTTGGCCGCGTGTGACACGTACCGCGCCGCCGCCGTGGCCCAACTTACCGAGTGGAGCCGCCGACTCGGCGTGCAGATCGTCAAGCACGACCAGGGCGCCGATCCCGGGGCCGTCGCGTACGATGCCTGCGACGCCGCTCTCGCCAGGCAGGCGGATGTGCTCATCGTCGATACCGCCGGCCGACTGCACACCCAGAGCCATCTCATGCGAGAGCTTGGCAAGATTGAACGCGTGATTCAGAAGAAGATGCCCGACGCCCCGCACGAGGTGCTGCTGGTGCTGGACTCGACCATCGGGCAGAACGCCATCAACCAGGCGAAGATCTTCAGCGAGCATGTCAAGGTGACCGGGCTGTTCCTGGCGAAGCTGGACGGATCGGCCAAGGGCGGCATCGTCATCGGCATTCACGACCAGATCAACATTCCCGTTAAGTTCGTGGGTTTGGGCGAGACTCCGGACGACATCGAGCCGTTTGATCCCGCCGCTTTCGTTCAGGCCCTGTTCAGCGAGCAGAGCGCAGACGCCTCCGGGTGACAACCGCCAAGGAGACCGACCATGGACAAGGTGAAACGCTATTTCAGCCAGGATCAACTCGCCAACCTGCTGGGCATCGAACTCACTGAGGTTGCCCCCGGTCGGGCGATCGCCCGCATGACCATTCGCGAGGACCATTACAACAGTCTGCGCATGGTGCACGGCGGAGCGACTTTCACGCTCGCCGACCTGGCTTTCGCCGCCGCCTCCAACTCCCACGGCAGCGTCGCGGTCGGGATCGCCGCCAGCATCTCCTATGTCAAGGCCGCCACCACCGGCACGCTCACCGCCGAAGCTCGCGAGGAGTCGCTCTCGCCCCGCTTGGCGACCTACTCCGTGCGGGTCACCGACGACGCCAACGAGATTGTCGCCGTTTTCCACGGCACCGTGTATCGCAAACGAGACCCCCTTCCTCTCCCGGCCCAGTAGCGGTCCCTTTCCCCGCCATGATCGGCCGGTTCTGGCGGCCGGCGAGTCCAGCCGCCAGCCGCTGCCCGCGAGCCGCCACGGTATCCCCAGTTGACGCAACGAACCGCTGGACGGATAATGCAGTAATACAAAGTATGAATACTGCTCGGGGGGCCTGTTGGTGGATGTAACACCTGACAGGGTAAGAGGTTATCTGAGATGGCCCAGCACAAGCAGAGCATTGTGACGTTTAAGGCAGAAGAATCCCTGGCGGCAGCCCTCAAAGCGCTGCCCAATCGGTCCGCGTTCATCCGGTCGGCTGTGCTGGCGGCCCTGGAGAACGTCTGTCCCCTGTGTCAGGGGGCGGGCATCCTGACCCAGGAGCAGAAGAAACACTGGCAAGCCTTTGCTCGGCATCACGCTCTCCGCGAATGCCGCGATTGCCACGAGTGGCACCTGGTCTGCGGTCGAGAACAGGAACTCAGTCCGCATGGAGAGTGAGCGAGGAAGCGCGTGCGCGTGTGGGTGGGTGCGTGAGCGTGAGGGTGAGCGCGTGGTTGAGTGAGTGCGTGGGTGCGTGGGTGGTTGCGTGCGTTAAGAGGCTCGTGCTTCTGGCTTGCCGCTTCGCGGGCAGACGACAGACGTGTGGCTGTGAGCAGTGCAATCGAGTGCTCAGTCCGGGACCACGAACAAGTTCGTTCGGTCCGAAGTCTCTGGGCTGGAACTGTGTTATTGGGAGGATACAAGCCTATGCATGAACGGCGTGCTAGTCGAGTGCGGGCTATGCTGGTCGTCGGACTGCTGTTGTTGACCGGTGCTTGCCGGGAGCGGACGACTTCGACGGCACCGGCCGACGGGACCGCGATCCCCGTCTTTGTCAGCATCCCACCTCAGAAGTACTTCGTCGAACGGATCGGTGGTCCACACGTGCATGTCTCGGTACTGGTGCCGCCCGGCCAATCGCATCATAGCTACGAACCTACTCCCAGGCAGGTGGTTGATCTCTCGCGTGCTCGGGTCTTCTTCTGCATCGGGCTGCCCTTGGAGCGGCGGATTGTGGCGAAGGCCACCGCGGCGGTCAAGACGTTACGCGTGGTGGAGACCCAGGCAGGCATCGAGTTGGCTCCCAATCCCGATCATGACCATGACCACGATCATGAGCATGGCGACCACGACTGTGGCGGGGAACTCGACCTGCACACCTGGATGAGCCCGCGTCTGGTGAAGATCCAGGCCCGCAACATCGCCGCCGAGCTGGTTCGGCTGGACCCTGATCGGGCAGCGGACTACGAGCGGAACCTCGCGGCGTTCGAGGCAGACCTGGACGATGTAGATGCCCGCATTGCGACGGTTCTGGCCCCGCTTCAAGGGCGGGAGTTCTATGTGTTCCATCCAGCCTTCGGTTACTTCGCGCAGGATTACGGGCTCAAGCAGGTGGCGGTGGAGACCGGGGGCAAGCAGCCGACCGCGAGGCAACTGGAGCGGCTGATCGACCGGGCCCGCGAGTCGGGTGTCAAGCTGATCTTCGTTCAGCCGCAGTTCGCCCGGCAAAGCGTTGAGGCCGTCGCCGAGGCCATCGGCGGGGCGGTGCTGCCCATGGATCCCATGGCCGAGGATTACTTGAACAACTTGCTCGACATTGCCGCGAAGATACAGCAGGCCCTGGGGCATTCGTCGGGAGCGGTCTCCTCGCGGCCGACATGAGCGAACTGGAGTGCAAGCACATACGAGCCCGGGGTGCAGTCCACCAGCTTGGAACGTACCATACGAGCCCGGAGCGCGGTACCCGAGTCTGGATCGCAGCATACGTGCCCGGAGCGCAGCATACGAGCCCGGAGCGCAAGCGACGGGAAAGTGGAGCGTAAGCGACGTACAAGCGCGTCTGGTATGCCAGTATGCTCTCCAAGCGTCCGCTGGCTCTGGCGACCGTTACGAGCGGCGACATGAATGGAAGTGACGTGACAGCCAAGCCGGTCATCACACTGACGGAGGTGTCGTTCACCTACGACGGCCCACCCGTGATTCAGCGGGCGAACCTAGTTGTCGGCGAGCGGGACTTCGTGTGCGTGATCGGCCCGAACGGCGGGGGCAAGAGTACGCTGCTGAAGCTCATGCTGGGGCTGATCGAGCCCAATCAGGGCACGGTCGAGGTACTGGGCAAGTCGCCGCGTGTGGCCCGCTCGTTGATCGGCTACATGCCGCAGCATGCCCAACTCGACCCGCGGTTTCCGGTCAGTGTTCTGGACGTGGTGCTCATGGGGCGACTCGGGCGGGCGCCCATGTTGGGTCCGTATCGCCAAGCGGATAAGCAAGTCGCGTTGACGGCCTTGGGCGAGGTGGGTATGGCCGAGCTGCGCAGGAGGCCGTTCGCGCGACTTTCCGGCGGGCAACGGCAGCGGGTGCTGATCGCCCGGGCCCTGGCCTGCGAGCCGGAACTGCTGCTGCTCGATGAGCCCATGGCTAATCTCGACCCGGTGGTGCAGGATGATCTCTACGAGCTGCTCGGCAAGCTGAATCGCAAACTGACCATCGTCATGGTGTCGCACGACATCGGCTTTGTGTCGCTGTATTTCAAGACCGTGGTCTGCGTGAACCGGACGGTGCACACACACCCGATGAGCGAGCTGAGCCATCGTACGGTTGCCGACATGTACGGTCGCGAGGTCCGCCTGCTTCATCATGGCCGTGCACCCAACGCGAGGGTTGAACCTTGAGCGAGTTTCTGGAAGCCCTCAAACACAGTGTTCTTCTGCAGCATGCCTTGCTGGCCGGTGTGGCGGCCAGCGTCGCCTGTGGCATCGTCGGCAGCTACGTGGTTGCCCGGCGGATCACCTACATCGCCGGCGGGGTGGCCCACTGCACGCTCGGTGGGATGGGGGCCGCCCGGTACTTCAATAAGGTCTTGGGCTGGGAATGGCTCGAGCCGCTGCATGGGGCGGTGATCGCCGCCTTGCTGGCCGCTCTGATCATCGGGTGGGTCAGTCTGCGGGCCAAGGAACGCGAGGACACGGTCATCAGTGCCCTGTGGGCCATCGGTATGGCCGTCGGCGTGCTTTTCATCGCCCGTACGCCGGGCTACTACGAAGACCTGATGAGCTACCTGTTCGGCAACATCCTGCTGGTCTCCCGCGACAATCTCGTGCTCATCATTGGGCTCGATCTGCTGGTGGTGGCCGTGGGTCTGGGCTTCTATAACAAGTTCCTGGCCGTTTGCTTTGACGAAGAGTTCTCGCGTTTGCGAGGCATTTCCGTCGAGTTTTACTACCTGTTGTTGCTGTGCCTGACGGCCCTGACCGTGGTGGTGTTGGTGACCATCGTGGGGCTGGTCATGGTTATCGCCCTGATTACCCTGCCGGTGGCGATCGCAGGCCACTTCGTCAGCCGGCTGTGGCAGGTGATGCTTCTCGCCGCCGTGATCAGTGCCGCCCTGACCACCACTGGCTTGGCGGTCAGCTACCAGCCCGAGCTACCCCCCGGAGCCATGACCATCGCCTTGGCTGGAGGTCTCTACTTACTGGTCGTGGGCGCCCGCCGGCTGGGCACGAAAAGGGTGTCAGGATGATTTTTCGCAGGGTTGAGCAGCGCTCTTTCCGAGTGTTGCCCACCGCTGCGAAAAATCATCCTGACCCCCTTTTTCGCGTGAGGCCTTCTTCACGCCTCGGGCTTCCAGCCGAACCGCACGTAGCGGTTGTCGAATGAGCCGTCGCTGTAGAGGTTAACCAAGGCGTAGCCGGGTTCGCATTCGTGGTAGGCGCCGTTCCACCACGCACCGCACACGGCACCATTGCACGCGTACGAAACGCCAAGGTATTCCACGCGGTCAACCAAGTGCACATGGCCACTGAGGCAGACTTTCACGTTCGGATGCTTGATGAGCAGATCCTTGATTCGCCGGCTGTCGATGTGAACCCAGGATCCCGGTATGACCCAGTCCCCGGTCTTCTCGTTCTCGCCGTCGAAGAAGACGCTCACGGACAGAATGGGGATGTGCGAGAGAATCAGGACAGGCATCGCCGGGTCTGCCCGACGCAGATCCTCGGCCAGCCAGTCGAACTGCTGGTCGTCAAGTCGCGCGATGTAGCCGTCGTCCTTGGGGAAGGTGCTGTCGAGCATGATGAAGTGCCAGCCCGCCCGGTCGAAGCTACGATACTCCCGCTCGATGCCCAGGGCGTCCACGGCCCATTTCTTGCCGTAGAGGGGCTCGCTGCCGGTCGTCCCGCTACTCTTGCGGTTCAGGCCCCAGCAATCGTGGTTGCCGATGCACGCTTCGACCGGCAGGCTGCATTCGGCTTTGAGGACCGCCTGGTACAGATCCCATTGTTGTTTGGTTCGAGCGGCGTCGGCTCCGATCGAATCCATGATATGATCGCCGCCGGTCAGGATCAGGTCCGGCTTGTCGGTCTGGGACTGTATGTGTCGCAAGCAGGCCGCCATGCCCTCGGCCGCCTTGCGATCGGGCGTCATATGGATGTCGGTGAGGTGTGCGATTCGCAGCACCCGCCGGCGAGGCGAGTCCGGGCTCTCCGCCACTGCCGGGGCGACCGCACCGAGTCCCAGGACCGTTACCCCTGCGACACGGATCAACTCACGACGGGACAGGTTGTCTGGTGTTTTGCTGTGTTCCATCTCACTATTTGAACACAAGGGGGCAGCGACAGCAAGGCCGAAAAATGGTGTCAGGATGATTTTTGCGGGGGCAAGCTGCGAGTTCCTTGAGGTGTGCCCACCCTTGATGCACTGATCCTACCCGCGTTTTTTTGCCCGCAAAAATCATCCTGACACCTTTTTTTTGCTCAGGACGAGGCGGTGTTGTGCGGGGCCAGCCTTCGATACGTGCAAGTCGAAGGTCTCGGCCATCTCGCCGTGCCGGACGGTGATGCGGTAGTGGCCGTGGAAGCCACGGAAGGTGAACTGCCCGGCGGGGTTTGTCCGGCCGACGGTGCGTGTTCGCCATTCGTCGTGGATCAGCCGTTCGAGTACGCGGTAGGCTTCCTTTGGGGTGAGCGATCGGTCGAGGAGGCCCGCCTGCCAGCGATTCTCGTCGTAGACGTAGTGTTTGCCGTCGCGGATCTCGTCCCACTTGTGGGCGGTGCCGTCGGCGAGGTTCCACCAGGTAATGCCGGCCATGCGCTCGACGCTGAAGAATAGCCGGTAGAAGTTGCGCACCACCTCAGCCTGGACCGGCTGGCCGCTGGACCCCTCGCCCGCGGTGCCGACGGACAACTCGGTGATGTACAGCGGCCGCTTGAACCGGCTATACAGGTCGTAGACCCGCAAGAGGGACTCCGGCGTGCACTCGGCGCCGGCAAGAATCCTGGCCGTGTCGGCGCAGTGGAACTGGAAGCCGATGCCGTCGAACCGGATATCCCGCTGTGCCAGCGAGCTGAGCATGCGGTAGTAACGGCTTTCTGAGCCGTCTTCGCCAAGCCAATGATGTGCCGCCTCGCGCGTTTCGTTCGCCAAGAGCAGGTTGTTGGCCCCAAACCACCGCCCGGCCTGCTGAAAGCAGAACGCGACGTAGTCGTCCGGCAGGATGATCTCCGGTCGAGGGGCGTTGAGCGTTTCGTTCACGACGTCCCAGATTCTGATCTTGTCGGCATAGCGTTCGGCAATCTCGGCCATATGCATGGAGATGGCCTTGGCGACCTGATCCTTGTCTTTGGGCAGCCAGCTGGGGTAGAAGTGGTTCCACATCAGCGGATGGCCCTTGAGGGTTATGCCGTGCTTTTGGGCGAACTCGACCGCGAGATCAGGCGGCGGTCGCCGATAGATGCGTGGTGAATTCTTGGCGAACCGCGGTTTGCCCTCCTCGGGTTCGAGGTCGGACCAGTAGAACGGTGCCGAGCCGAAGTTGAAGAGCTGGGCGAAGCGGGCTTCGTAGGCGTGGTTTTCCGCCTCGGTCTCGTAACCGTCCAGGAAGAAGAGGTTGCAGCCGAAGAGGAAATCATGAGTGGTCTGCACGGCCTCGATCTGGGCATCGGAGAGGGCGTTTCCATCGGTATCGACTATGCTCAGGGTCGCGGTGCTCTTGCGGTGTGTTTCGATGCCTTCGTTGATGCGGTGCACGATGTGGGGGTTGTCCCACAGTTGCTTGTAAGCGGCTGGGCTTTCGAGTTGCGGCCCGTCCGCCAAGGCGGCACCGGCCAGCGCGGCCAACGGCACGAGTGCGATGGCAGCCAGGTATCGCCTCCCAGACGTGCCAACAGCCGAACGCTGGCGGATTTGCTGCTTTGTATCCAGTGCGAAAGTCATGCGATCAACCTCCTGCAAGTAGCTAAGGTACCGGGAAAACGGTGTCAGGATGATTTCTGCGGGGGTTTCTTGCGAGTATCTGGATGTGTGCCCCCCCTGATGCCATGACCCTGACCCCGTTTTTTTGCCCGCAAAAATCATCCTGACACCATTTTTGGGGTCATTGCCGGTCGAGGGCGGCGCGGGAGAGGTCGACGACCATGACTTGGCTGAGGGCTTTGGGGTCGTAGCGCGGCCGGACGACGGCGTCGTAGAGCAGGGGTTTGTCGCGGTTGTGGCGGAGCTCGATGATCTCGCCGATGACCATGGCCCGGGGCAGTTTGGCGTCGTGCGGGTCGGAGGTGACCAGGTCGCCGACGGTGACCACGCCGGCCTGGACGAAATCGCGGTGGATGTCGGAGACGGTCATGAGCCCGCTGCCGGAGCCGCGGAGGACGAATGCGGCCATTCGTCCGTCAAAGGTGACGTGGAGTGGCCGGCGGGTTTCGGGATCGAAGTGGGCGATGTGCACCCTCATCGCCCGGTTGGCGTAGGGATCGCTCAGCAGGACCACGCGTGAGGTCAGGGCACCGATCTGCTCCACCCGCCCGATCAGGCATTCGCGGGCCAGTACGGCGGCGTCATCCTCGACGCCATCCTCGCGGCCCGCCTGCACGAAGAGTCGTGAGGCGACCCAGTCTTCCTGTCGCACACCCTGTATCTGCCCTTTGCCGAGGACCAGCGAGTCCCGACGCGGGGCGGCGTCGAGCCCGATGACCGGTGCCGGGATAATGACGCCCTGCAAAGGGGCGCCGTCTTGTCGCAAGAGGGCGAGTTCTTCGATGGTGTTTTTGAGTTCTTCGATGCGTTGCCGGAGGACGGCGTTTTCGTTTTCCAGGGCGATCTTGTGTTCCGCCAGGTCACGTTGTTCCGCGGCGGTCATCTGCTGGCGAGCGAGGGCCTTGAGCGGCTCGGTGACGCGGGTAGTGGCTTGATGGGCCGCCCATTGAGGGAGCGCGACGAGTTGGGTCATGCCACGGGCGGGTCCGAATAGCTCGGCGGGCAGCCACCACATGACCAGTGATGCCCCCATCAGCAGGAGAAACACGGTCTGCTTCGAAGGAGTTCGCAGGCGATATCGCCGCATCACATGTCATCCTCGGTCGATTCCAGGGTGTCCTTCCAGTCGTTGAGGTTCTCGAGGAAGACGCTGGTGCCGCGGGCGACGCAGGTGAGGGGATCATCGGCAACGCGGACCGACAATCCCGTGGTCTGCCCCAGCACGGTATCCAGCCCGCGGATCAGGGCTCCGCCGCCCGCGAGGCAGATCCCGTCTTCACTCAAGTCCGCCGCCAGTTCCGGCTCGGCTTTTTCCAGCGTTCGTACGGCGGCCTCGACGATGAGTCCGATCGGCTCCTTGAGCGCCTCGCGGACTTCTTCGCTGCCGATGATCGTTTTTCGTGGCAGGCCGCTGATCATATCCCGCCCCCGGACCTCCATCGTCCGTTCTTCGGGCAATGGGGACGCTGAGCCGATCTCGATTTTGATTCGTTCGGCCATCGGCTGGCCGATCATGAGATTGTAGGTTCGCTTGAGGTAGTTGATGATCGCCTCATCCATATCGTCGCCGGCGACTCGGATCGACTCGCACACGCAGATGTCGGCCAACGACAAGATCGCGACCTCGGTCGTTCCGCCCCCGATGTCGATCATCATGGAGGCCCGCGGCTCAGCTACCGGGAGCCCGGCCCCGATCGCCGCCGCTTGGGGTTCCGGAACCAGATACACCCGTCGGGCACCCGCGCGTTCCGCGGAGTTGTAGACCGCCCGCTTCTCCACCGCGGTGATGCCCGAGGGGACCGCGATGACCACGCGCGGCATGACGAACGACCGTCGGCCGTGAACCTTGCGGATGAAGTACGCCAGCATGGCCTCGGTGATGTCGAAGTCGGCGATGACCCCGTCCATCATCGGCCGGATCGCGGTGATCGTCCCCGGCGTTTTGCCGATCATCTCTTTGGCCACCAGGCCCACCGCGTTGCCGTTCTTGAGCACGCGGTTGGTGCCTTTCTTGACGGCCACTACCGAAGGCTCGTTCAACACGATCCCCTGTCCGCGCACGCACACCAGCGTGTTGCACGTACCCAGGTCGATTCCCATGTCCAGACTGAACAGCCCCAGTAGCGAGTTGAGGATCACGAGGTCACCCTTCCACCCAACTGTAGCAGGATCGAGCCGACTCGTTGGCGGGATCTCTCCCCACGAGGCGGCGAAGGACCGGTCGCAGACCGCCAAGCTGCGCCGGTCTCAGCGGGTCGACTCAACCACCCCCGGCCGGCCAGAGCGACTCGAAGATCTGAACCGAGCGCACCGCCAGGAACACGATCCCGATCAATAGCACGGCGGCCGAAATAATCAACAACGTGGTGTACAGATCATCCGCCGGGGCAACCTGGTTGTTCTTTGGACCGACAGGGGCCATCGGGCTTCTCCTTGGCAGAGCGAAAGCGGTACATCGAATCCTAGCGACGGTTGAAACTCTCGGCGTCCTCGACTTTGTCGCCAGGCTGGATGCGTTTGTCGCGTTCCAGCAGGACTTCGCCGACCGCTTCCGTCGGCTGAACCTGATCGGTGATCTGCAGGTCGCAGACGTACTCTGTGCCGTTTCGCAGCACCACCATCCGGGCTCCCTTCTGCACCCCCGCCAGGCTTCCCACATCGATTGTTGCCAGCGAACCTTGGACCTTGGTCACCGTGCCGTAGACTGGGCTTGGAGCGGCCGCGCCTTCAGCCCGGGCCGACGGTGTTGGCGAGGACACCAGGATGCTGCTCGCGGTGCCAAGCCCCGAGGCCTTCCGCAGACGTTCGTTCTCGTCCCGGTAGGCCGCGATCTCGTCCAGCTTCTGCCGCAGTTGCTGAGTCACCACCACGAGCTTGGCGTCAAGCTCTTTGACTCGATCGTTGAGCTGGATATTGCGGATGCGCAACTCGCGCTCACGTTCCAGGGCCTTTTCCTTTGCGTCGAGCAGTTCCTCGTTATGCTGGGTCTTGACGGCCATCTCGGCGGTCAGCAGCCGCGTGGAGATGGTCCAGTCATCGCGGCTTCGGGCCAGGTCGTCGCGCTCGCGGACCAGCTCGGCGTTCTGCGTCTGCAGGTCCTTGACCTGGCGGTCCAGCGTCTCGCAGCGCTCACGCTCCTTGTCCCGCAGGGCCTTGTGCCGCTCGATCTCAGAGGCGGCAATGGCCATGACGCTTCGCTCGTTGGCGTAAGCGATAGCCAGTTCACTGCGATAGTCATCGGCCAGCTTTCGCCAGTTATGCGTCCGGGCGGCGAAGGACACCGCCAAGGGCACAAACACGAACGAGAACAGGCACACCAGAATCACGAAGATCTTCGTTGTGGTGGTCAACTACAGGCTCCTGCTTGCATATCCAAGGTTCCACCAAGCCCAAACCTCGGAGGCCTCGAGGAGGGAGGACCCTGCCGGGCTGGAACCGGCTTACCCCAGCCTGCGGGCTGGCACTCAACAATCGGGCCGAGGCAGCGACCCGGCGGGTCGGTGGCGGTGCAAACACAACTCCCGCTCTACCATGCGCCTCGGGCAAAGACTAACTGGCCCGGTCCGCCTTTGCAAGCCCCCGAACCCTTTTTCCGCCCAAGCTCTTGACCGGGGGCTCTCGGCCGGATTGAATGGTTCCGGAAATATCTTGTGAGGTGCCCAGCATGAACCCATCCCTGCCCGGGTGTTGTCCCGCTGCTCGCCGAGCGTGGGCGGCCCGTTGGACCCTGTTGCTCGCCGGCCTGACCGCCGCTGTCGCTCACGCCGCCGCCCCTTTGGGGCCTTGGGCCGGGCCGCAAATGGGGCTGGCCCGCGTGCGCACGGCCTGGCAAACCTCGCTCCCGATCAGGCTGTCGGCGTCCATTCGCTCCTACCACTTGGTGGACGGGTACATCTACGCCATCGCCTCGACGGGGGTGGTGTATGCCGTCCGGGCGGATACCGGCGAATATGCCTGGGCCCGCAAGGTGGCCGAGGAGTTCGAGGTCATCTGGCCGCCGGTTTCAGCCAACCTGACGCTGACCGCCGACGAGGCCGGCGCCCACGATGTGGCCATCGGTCACAGCATGCAGGCGGTCGCCTTCAGTCGCGTCCGTGACGTCCTTTTCCTTGATCCGCAGAGTGGGGCCGAGTTGCGGCGTGGCCGCCTGCCCGCCACGAATAACGCCTCCGTCGCCGCCGCCGAGGAATGGCTCTTCCAGGTCAGCCCGCAGTACCGCATGACGTGCCTCAACATCACCGACGGGCTGGTGGAATGGACCGCGTCGGCCAACGGAACGCTCAGTCTGGCCCCGGTCTACGTCTTAGGGGATGACACCCTGGTGGTCGTCGACGACAGCGGCAGTATGACCGCCATGAGCTCCGGTCGCATGAACCGGTTCTCGCGGCAACTGGGGGCCAGGCCGCTTGGCTGGTTGGCCGTCGATGGGCGGAACGTCTACGTTGCCACCATGGATCGCATTCTGCACGCTGTTGAGCGGGTGACCGGCGACGTGGTCTGGCAGTATCGGCTGGCGGATCGCCCCGAGGGCGGCCCCATCGTGACCAAGGATGCCGTTTACCAAGCGACGCGGAATGAGGGGCTGCACCGCATTGGGCTCGAGCGGACGCGGCCCAATTGGCGTGACCCGGCCGGCCGGGCTTTCCTGGCAGAACTACCCAGCCGTGTCGCGGTGCTCCAGACCGGTGGGCGGATTGCCCTGTGGGATCCCGCCCGCGGTGAGCTGGCCGAGTTGCTGGAAATCTGCCCCTTGGCTGATGCCCTGAGCAACCCCTGGAACGACGCCATTCTGCTGACTAACGCCCGGGGCGAGATCCGCTGCCTGCGGCCCATTGGGGCCCCGGCTCTGACCCTCGCGGACTTTCGGCTCAAGCCGGTCGCGGCCCCGTCCGTCGGCCAACCCGCCGAGCAAGCTCAGCCTGCAACGCAGGAGGAAGCCGAAGCCGAGACCGCCGCTTCCCCCGCTACTGAGCAAGGTCCGCCGCCTAGCTACGACGAGATGCTGTTGGCCGATCCTCTGCGATCGACCCGTCGTATCGAGCAGTGAAGCGCGAGTGCGGAGTGGGGGGGCGACCTCACGAATGCTGCTCGATGGCTGTCTCGCCAAGAGGCGAGCAGGCTCGCGATTCCTTCGTCAATCATCCCTTTGTCGCTTGGTCTGCGAATTGTCTCTTTGTCGCTTCAGGCGCACTCGCTATGATGAGCCCCCATGGACACACTCAAGATTCAACGCGCCCTGATTGCGGTGTATGACAAGACCGGTATCGCCGACTTTGCCCGTGCCTTGGTGGACGAGTTCGGCATCGAGATCATCTCCACCGGCGGTACGGCCAAGCACCTGAAGGAGGCCGGCATTCCCGTGACCATGGTTGAGCAGGTCACCGGGTTTCCCGAGATGCTTGACGGCCGGGTGAAGACCCTGCACCCCAAGATCCACGCCGCGATCCTCGCCGACCGCGACAACCCGGACCACATGCGGCAACTGGCCGAGCACGGCATCCAGCCGATCGACATGGTGGTGGTCAACCTCTACCCGTTCGAGAAGACCGTCGCGGACCCGAACTGCAAGTTCGAGGACGCCATCGAGATGATCGACATTGGCGGCCCTTGCATGCTCCGCGCCGCGGCGAAGAATCATAGCGGCGTTCTCGTGGCTTGTTTGCGACAGCAGTACAAGGATGTCCTGGATGCTCTGCGGGCTTGTACCGGCTGCTGCGGTTACGGGTTCAGGCTGGCTTGTGCGATCAACGTATTCGAGACCACCAGCGGCTACGATCTTGCCGTATACCAGCATTTCAGCAGCTTCTTCGGCCACATGCTCCAGCGCCTTGCCGAGCGGAGAGGTGACAGTGGCCCGCCTGTGCCGCCACCTGCGCATGCGATCGTCGCTTTGAGTCGTGATCACCTGCTCCGTTACGGGGAGAACCCCGCCCAGGATGCGGCATTGTGGAGTTTCCGCAGTGTGTTTGGGATGGGGGCCACACCCTCGGCACCAGATCAGGGAGCGATGCACGCACGGCTAGGGCGAGAAGCGACGCAGGTGCATTCGGAGCAAGAAGCGACGTTGGTGTGGTCGGAGCAGGTTTCCGAGTCCCCTCTCTCGTTCAACAACTACGTCGATGGCGACGCGGCATTGTCCCTGGTGAAGGAGCTGACGCGGGCGGCCAAAGAGCCGCGGGCTTCAGCCCGCGCGGTGCCTGGGAGCAGTGCAAACGCGGATTCGCCAAGCAACGAGCCGCGGGCTTCAGCCCGCGCGGTGGGGCTTCCTGCGGACGCGTTCTCTCCCCCTGATTCGTCGATTCGAAAATGGCTACTCACCTGGACGACCTATGGCCAATGGCTGCCCGGCGATCCGCGAGGGTTTGTAAGCCGAACACCCACGGACCAAGGCGCACACATTGTGCACAATGTCCCCGGTACGCCGTACTCGGCGGCAGAGAGGGATGTATCCGAATCGGCGCGTGAGCGGATGGGCGGAGAGCCTGTTCTGTTGTCTAGCGAGCAGGCTCTCTGCGCGTTTGAAGCGCTGATAGACGTGGCTCATCGGCACGGCATCGGCCTGCTGGCACTGAGTGTGATGAGCAATCACGTGCACCTCCTCTGCCAGACGGAGCGGCAAGGCGACGAGCTCCTGCAGTTGTTCAAAGGCAGTACCTCGCGGGAACTGGGCAAACGCTTTGCCTTGCCTGCCGGTTCGCGCTGGTGGACGAAATCGGGCTCTACCCGGCACATCAAGGCGCAGGAGGATGTCTGCGCCGCCGTGGATTACGTTCTGGGACAGCAGGGGATGCTTTGCGGGGGCTCATTCCGGGGGGCGGTGATCTCTGGCGTCGAGGGAGGGCGGGGCGTCTCACGACTTCCGATGACCGCGCGGGCTGAAGCCCGCGGCTCTTTGGGCGGAGCTTCGTTGACGAGCGGCTGCGCTGTCGCGTTTATCAAGCATACCAACGCGTGTGGGTGTGCGGTGGGGGATGACCCGATCGACACGTACCGGCGGGCGTATCTGGGCGATCCGATCGCGGCGGCAGGGGGCGTGCTGTGCGTCAACTTCGCCGTCACCCGCGACTTCGCCCAGACGGTGATGAACACCTTCCAGGCCTGGGGCAAGGCGGCCGGGGCGTCCTTCTTCAAGCTGGACGTCTGGATCGCACCGGGCTTCGACGACGACGCGGTCGATCTCATCACCACGCCGACCGAGAAGCGCAAGTGGGGGGCGAGTTGCCGCCTGCTGGCCGTCGGCGACATGAGCGCGCCGCCCGACCCCAACGACCTTGACTACCGCAAGATCGCAGGGGGTATGCTCGTGCAGACCCGCGATCTGCTTGGCCTCAATGAAGATGAGTGGAAGGTAGTCACCCAACGGGCCCCTTCGGAATCTGAGATGTCAGATTTGCGATTTGCCTGGCTGGTCTGTAAGCACACCAAGAGCAACGCGATCAGCATTTGCCGCGACGGCATGTTGCTGGGCAACGGGGCGGGGCAGATGTCACGGGTGAAGAGCTGCGATGTGGCCATCCAACTGGCCCACGAGAATGGCCACGGCGACAAGCTGGCCGGGGCGGTGGCGGCGGGGGATGCGTTCTTCCCGGTCCCGGATGGCCCCGCCAAGCTCATCGCCGCCGGTATCACCGCGATGATCCAGCCCGGTGGTGGCAAGCGTGATGCCGAGACCATCGCCGCCTGTGACCAGGCCGGCGTGGCCATGATCCTGACCGGTACTCGACACTTCAAACACTAGAGCGTTTCACCAGATTGTGTAGGGCGCAACTCGCGATCCGCGGTCGAAATGACCCATGGCGAAGCCCCAATGAGCCATGAAGTCCGAATGACCCATGACCAACGTCCCCGCCCGCGGTTGGCGTTCTGGCTTCGGGCTTGGTCATTGATTGGTCATTGGGCCTTGGGCATTCGCCATTTTGCCGCAGGAGCCAGGCGTCCAGCGAGCTCGCCGAGGTCTGGGGGCGACCGCTACGGTGAATCGTGCAACGCTCCAGGCGGGCGCCAATTGTTGATGTGCTGGTGTTCGGCTACCGATTCGGCGCCGGGCGGGTTGTGGCGGCGACGAGTTCCCGCACCGCGGCGAGGGCCTCGGGGATCTTGGCGAATGTCTCCCAGTTGTACACGCAGACGTGGCGGCACTGCTTGAAGCTCAGGGTTCGTTCGAACCGTTGCACCCAGCCGGCCGTATCCGTGGCTCCGCGCCACCACTCGGCGGCCGCCCATTGTGTTCGGCCGGCGGCTTCGAGGTCGGTGGGCAGCGAGCCGCAGTCCGGCGGATCGTGTGAATAGAAGCTCCAGCCAGGAATGGATTCCTCTACGATCGCGGGCTTGAACGACATGTGCTTGTCCCACGGTTCGTACGTGCCGCCCTGGTGGGTGAAGAGCAGGTGTGCTGGCAGTTCGCGGCGGCGTGCCTCGCGAACCAGGTGCCGCAGGTACTGGTGCACGAGGATCTCAATATCCTCGCGGGTCAGTTCGCCGCTGGTCCGCAGCCCACTCATGCAGGCGGCCGCATAGCCGAGCTTCGCCCCGCCGAACGCCCAGCCTTGAGTCATGTCTCGTTCGGTCGGATCGTTGCTCGCGTCGCCGGGTGAGGCCTCGAAGATGCGGTTGCCATCGGGATAGTGGTAGGCGTTGACGTTGATGGAGGCTTCCCACCCGAGCTTCACGCCGCCGAACAGGTAGCGCCGCCCGGGCGGCAGGCGGCGATACCAGTCGAGGATGATGGGTATCAGGGCGTCGTAGCCCTTCCAGTGCTCGGCCAGGAAGGCCGGCGACGCGAGGTTGGGGGCGGGGCGGACGCGGACCTGTTGGCCCCAGTTGCGCCAGGAAACCTTGATGGCGTGCTCCGGGCCCCAGCCGGTCCACTCGACGTTGTGGCGGTTGGCCTCATCGAAGCCTGGGAGGTCCGGATCCCACCAGTTCCACAGGTCGGGCCGACTCTGCCACCAGTTTTGCCCATCGAGGGTGATCAGGATAGGCACATCGGCCTGCTCGGCGGCTTCGAGCAGGCGGCGCAGCGACTTGCTCTGCACGTCCAGCGGGCCCTCGAGCATCGAGAAGATGAAGCTGACCCCGATCCGCAGACGATCATTGCCGCGGGTGCCTGCGTCATCGACCACCTCCGTGAAGCCGGCTGCGGTGAAGCTGCTTGGACGCTGTTGCTGCCAGAGCCTGCCGGGGACGCGATTGAAGAAGATGTATTGCGGCAGTTCGCCCGGGGCGATGGGGTCGTGCGGTTCAGACCCTGCCGTCAAAGCGGCCGTGAGCAGCACCAGCGACAAGGTCGGTAAACGCGGCAACCGGAACCTCCTGTTGGCCCGATGCGTTGGGTTGCCCGCAGGCCGCCGGGCCTGCACATGTCCAGTGTCGCTCGTGGATACGGCCTCATCCGCGCCAGGCCCGGCATTCATGCCGGGTTGGATGGCTCCAGCGACGGTTGGTCAGCGGGCGACGCGGGCGCTGCCGCCCTTCATGACCTTCTCGACCTCCGCGAGCGTGGCCATGCTGGTGTCGCCCGGCGTGGTCATGGCCAGGGCACCGTGGGCGGCGCCGTAGTTGACGCACTGCTCGGGGGTCTTGCCGGCCAGGAACCCGTAGACCAGACCGCTGGCGAAGCTGTCCCCGCCGCCGACGCGGTCGAAGATCTCCAGTCCCGGCCGCTGCAGGGCCTCGTAGAACTCACCGTCGTACCACAGAACCGCGCCCCAGTCGTTGACTGTCGCGGTCCGGGCGGCACGCAGTGTCGTGGCGACGGCCTTGAAGTTGGGATACGCGGCCACCACGCGGGTGATCATCTTCTTGAAGTGGGCCGGGTCCAACTGGGCGAGGTGCTCGTCAACACCCTCGACCTCGAAGCCCAGGGCGGCACTGAAGTCTTCCTCGTTGCCGATCATCACATCGACGTAGGGGGCCAACTCGCGGTTGACCTCCTGCGCTCGCGCCTGCCCGCCGATGTCCTGCCAGAGCGACGGCCGGTAATTGAGGTCGTAGGAGATGATCGTGCCCGCCTCCTTGGCGGCGATCATGGCCTCGCGGGCGACGTCGGGCGTCGTCTCCGACAGAGCGGCGAAGATGCCCCCACAGTGGAACCAGCGGGCCGCCTCGTCCTTGAAGATGCGCTTCCAGTTGATGTCGCCGCCCTTGAGCTGCGAGGTGGCGGTGTGCCCGCGGTCGGAGCAGCCCTTGGCCCCCCGCACGCCGAAGCCCCGCTCGGTGAAGTTCAAGCCGTTGCGCACCCGCCGTCCGACGCCGTCGTACGGCACCCACTTCACGTGGGACATGTCCACGCCGCCCTGCAAGATGAGATCCTCGAGCAGTCGGCCGACCTCGTTGTCCGCGATGGCGGTGACCACCGCGGTTCGCAACCCGAAGCAACGGCGCAGGCCCCGGGCGACGTTGTACTCGCCGCCGCCTTCCCAAGCCTGAAACTGCCTCGCGGTGCGGATGCGCCCATCGCCGGGGTCGAGGCGGATCATGATTTCGCCGAGGGCGACAGCGTCCCATCGGCACGCGTCGGGAGGCTTGATGGTCAGCGCGGAAATGGCGGGTCTCCTTTCGTCAATTTGTTCTAATTGACTCAGAAATACCGTATGTGGAAGCCACCGTCGACGTTGATGACCTCGCCGGTCGAGAACGGCAGGTCGCCGCGGGCCAGCATGGCCACGGCTTTGCCCACGTCGGCGGGCTTGCCCCAGCGGCGGATAGGCGAGAAGCCCTCGCGGATGAGCTTGTCGTATTTCTCCTTGACCGCGGCGGTCATGTCGGTATCGACCACTCCGGGCCGCACTTCGTACACCGGGATGCCGTGCTCCGCCAGCCGGACGGCCAGCAGGCTGGTCATCATCGACACGCCCGCTTTGCTCATGCAGTATTCGCCGCGGTTGACGCTGACCGCATATGCGCTGATCGAGGAGACGTTGATGATGCACCCGGAGGGGATGATCTTGTTCTGCAGTTCCTGGATCATCAGGTTGGCCGCCCGCTGGGCGAGGAAGAACGGCCCCTTGAGGTTGGTGGTCATGACCTTGTCGTAGTTTTTCTCGTCGGTCTCCAGCAGGTCCATGCGTTTGGGCGGAGCGATGCCCGCGTTGTTGACCAGCAGGTCGAGCCGCCCGAGGTTCTCCATACAGTAATCCAGCAACAGCTCGCGGTCGGGCCCGGCCGCGATGTCCGCCTGGCAGGTCTCCGCCTGGCCGCCCATCTGCTCGATCATGTGCTTGGTCTGTACCGCCGAGCCGACGTTGCTGTTGTAGTTGATCAGGACGGTGTAGCCCTCCTGGCCCAGAGCCAAAGCGATTCCCCGGCCGATGCCGCGGGAGCCTCCGGTGACCAAAGCGACGGGCTGCTTGCTGACCATGCTGTGCACTCCTTGCCGGGGATATCTCGTTGAACGGACACTACTTTACGCCCACCCGTCGCCGCTGCCAAGCCGGCCGGACTGTGGAGACACGCTACGCCAACGAGCCGCGGGTTTCAGCCCGCGCGGCCGGTAAAACGCGATCACCGGCAATTCACCGCAGAGGCGCCGTGTGGACTGAAATACCCGGCTCCTGACTCGGCATCGGTTTGTGCGAGGTATCGGCAGCTCGCGTTATCAACGGTCACTCCAGCCCATCCGCGGTGCCGGTCTCGATGGCCGGCAGTACCTCGTTGATGCAACGTTCGACGGTGAGCAAGAGGTGGTCGAGGTTGGCGGGCGTGATGCACAGCGGGGGCATGATGACGATGGTGTCGGCCAGAGGACGGAGAATCACGCCGTAGCGGCGGGCGTGATGGCAGACGCGGGCGCCGACCTGCCGGGCGTAGGGGAACGCCTCGCGCGTCGCCTTGTCGCGGACGATCTCGACGCCGGCGATCAAACCCCATTGCCGCACGTCGCCGACGTGTGGGTTGCGGGCGAGGCGGGCAAGGTGGACGGCGAGGGACTCGATCAGAGTGGGTAGATGCTCGAGCGTCCGGTCGGCGGCGAAGATGTCCAGCGAAGCCAGAGCGGCGACGCACCCGAGCGGATTACCGGTGAAGGTGTGACCGTGGTAGAAGGTACGGCCGCTGTCGATCGGGCCGAGGAAGGCGGCGTAGATTTCCTCGGTTGCCAGCGTGACCGCGAGGGGCAGATAACCCCCGGTCAGTCCCTTAGAGAGGCACAACAGGTCGGGGGCGACGCGCTCGTGGTCGCAGGCGAACATGCGGCCGGTGCGACCGAAACCCGTGGCGACCTCGTCGGCGATCAGCAACGTGTTGTGCCGGGTGCACGCCTCGCGGATGCGGGCCAGGTGGCCCGGTGGGGCGGTGATGATCCCGCCGGCACACTGCACGAGCGGCTCAATCACGACGGCGGCAACACGGCCGGCATGTTGTTCGAGGAGCCGCCCGACCTCGTCGGCACAGGCCAGCCCGCAGGAATCCGGTGACAAACCCAGCGGGCAGCGGTAGCAGTAGGGCGTCGGGGCCGGCAGCGTCGGGAACAGCAGCGGACGATAGAGGCGGTGGAAGAGATCGATGCCGCCGAGACTGACCGACCCGATGGTATCGCCGTGGTAGGCGAGGCTCAGGTTGATGAACCGGTCGCGCTGCGGCTGGCCGCGGTGGTGCCAGTAGGCGTAGGCCAGCTTGGCGGCCACCTCGACGCTGGTGGAGCCGTCGTCGGAAAAGAAGACCCGGGTCAGGCCCGGCGGGGCGATCTCGACCAGACGCTGGGCCAGCTCGATGGCCGGCGGCGAGGCCAGCCCGAGCTGCGTGCTGTGGGCGATCCGGCCAAGCTGCTCGATGATTGCCCGGTCGATCTCCGGCCGACGGTGTCCGTGGACGTTGCACCACAGGCTCGAATGGCCGTCAAGGTAACGCCGACCATCGGCGTCGATGAGGTACTCGCCGTCCCCCGCGACGATGATCAGCGGGTCCACCTCGTTCCACAGGGCATGCTGGGTGAACGGGTGCCACACATGGGCCCGGTCCAAGGCAACGAGCCGATCGCGGTCGGCAGGCGAAAGCGTATGTGAATCATCTAGTGGCGGCATGGCCGGCTCCCTGCCGTGGCCAGTGGAAGGCAAGCGACCTGCGGCGTGCCGCTCCCTTGGGACCGAGTCGGCTTCTTGACGGATGTGCGAAGCATAGGTCACGGACAGTAACAGGTTGCCCTGGTCCCGGCAACGATATCCCGCCGGTTTCGTCATGGGCTGTTCGCCGCCAAAAGGCGCTGTTCTCCAGCGGGTGAGGCGGCCGCTACGATTCCCAAACCACCGCCCCGGACCGCGACTCTGTCACGGCTCTCGGGTTGGGCCTGGGTGGCCGGGCCGCTTGAAACCTGAGGGGAGGTCCGGTAAACTGCGGCTCGCAGGTCGTCTGGGCGTTGCATTTTGCCGTTCCGGGCGGTTATACTGAACATACAGTGGGGGCCGAGCGAGGTGGTTTCAGGTCGGCGCTCGGCCCCGTATCGGAGAGGTGAGGAGCGGGCAGATAGCGTGTTCATACGCTACCCATCCTCGCGAGCGGGAGAGAGAGTTGCACGTCAATCGCATTAGCCGGGCAGGCGTGCTTTTGGTGCGCCTCGCGGGAGGTTCTACTGAGAGGCTCGCGCGCGACTTAGGAGCGTGCGGCTTTGCCGTTGCGCAGGTATCGTCGTCCGAGGAGGCGATCGTTGAAGCGACGGTGCAAGCATATCCGCTGATTCTTCTCGATATATCCGGTTCCGAGTCATCCGCTGCGGGTGCCGTACCTGCGGAGGACGCTGGAGTCAGCTTGCGGACGCTGGAGCGATTGCGGAGCGCGTCGCCAGCTTCTCAAGTGGTGGTGCTGGTCGGGCGGGGCGTTGATCTGGTTACCTGCTGCCAAGCGGTGACGCTGGGCGCGGCGGGCTTTGTGCATTGGGACGAGCGTCAGAGCCTTGACCGGGTGGTCGAGCGACTGGATCAGGCGTACGCGCGGTACGAGGCGGATCTGGCCGAGGGCCGCGAGCTGCACTCGCAGCGGCTTTTCGACGAAACGGGCATCGCGGGGAAGAGCGAGCTGATGGCCAAGCTGCTTTTTCACGCCAAGCGGGCGTCGTTGATCTCGGATGCCCCGGTGCTGATTACGGGCGAGTCCGGGACCGGCAAGCAGTTGCTGGCGGAGGCGATTCACCGGATGGACCCGAAGCGGCGGCGCCGCCCGTTCGTGACGGTAAACTGTGCGGCCATCGCGGGCACGCTGGCGGAGAGCGCGTTGTTTGGGCACCGGAAAGGCGCGTTCACCGGGGCGACGGAAAATCGGCTGGGATGTTTTCGCTCCGCGGAGGGCGGGACCATCCTGCTGGATGAGATCAGCGAGTTGGACAAGGTGCTCCAGCCGAAGTTGCTGCGTGTCTTGCAGGAGAGTCGGGTTCTGCCGGTCGGCGGGGACGAGGAGGAGGGAATCGACGTCCGGGTGATCGCTTCGTGCAATCGTCCGTTGCCGGTGTTGGTAGAGCAGAATGAGTTTCGGCTGGATTTGTACCAACGGTTGAACGTGATTGCCCTGGAGATTCCTCCGCTACGCAAGCGGCCGGAGGACGTGCCGCTGCTGGTCCAGTTTTTCCTGCGTCGGTATGCGTCGTATTACCCGCCGGGGATTGAGTCGGTGGATGCTGAGGTTTATGAGGTTCTGACTCGTTCGGTCGGGACGGGAAACGTGCGGGAGTTGGAGAACGCGGTTCGGCGAATTCTGGCGTTCAAGCGAGCGGGGACGCGGCTGGAGCTGAGCGACATACCGCCGAACGTGTTGGCGCGTCAGGTGAGCCGTCGCGAAGAGGCGGACGTGACGGAGGCGCTGACGTCCGCGGCGACGGCCCTGGTCCAGGGCGGGCGGATGAACCTCTCAGAGATTCTCGACGAGTTCGAGGCCGTGATCCTGCGCGAGGCCCTGCAGCGTCTGCAAAGCACGCACGCGGGCCTGGCGGATCGTCTGGGTTTGAGCCGGCGCACCTTCTACCACAAGCTTCGCAAGCACCATCTCACCACTTCGCGTTGGACGACGAGTTTCGATCACCCGTTGAAGTAATCGGGCTGGTTGCCAGGCTTCCATTTGATATTGCATCCTGCGCTGGGTTTCTGGTCGACAGGGGTCGGCCGGCCGGCGAGCACGGCCTCGACCGCGGCTCGCAGATCGGAGCCGTTGACCGGCTTGCCGTTGCTCGGCCGGCTGTCGTCGAGCTGGCCGCGGTAGACAAGCCTTTGCTGGCGGTCGAAGAGGAAGAAATCTGGCGTGCAGGCCGCCCGGTATGCTTTGGCCACCTCCTGCGTTTCGTCGTGGAGATAGGGAAAGGTGTACCCAGCCGCGACGACTTCGCGGCACATCATCTCCGGGCTGTCGTCCGGGTATCTCTCGGCGTCGTTGGAGTTGATCCCCACGACGGCGATTCCCTTCTCCTGAAACTCGCGGCACAGGACGGCCAGCGGGGCGCGGATGTGCTTGACGTACGGGCAGTGGTTGCAGATGAACATCACCAGCAGGGCCGGGGCATCCTGGAAATCTCCGAGCGACACCGGCTTGCCTTCGGTGTCCGGCAGGCGAAAGTCAGGGGCCGGTGTGCCCAGCGGCAACATCGTCGAGTCGACGCGGACCATGTGTGGAACCTCCTGTTGATTCAGACGCCGCCGTGCGGCTACCTGACATCGCTCGGCAACCGCGAGATTGTAGGAACCTCGCCTCGGACGGCCCACAAGACCTCGAAGTGCACCACGGGGGCACTGAGGACACGGAGAAGATTCCGGCTTTTCTCCGCGACCTCAGTGTCTCCCTGTTGCCCTCTGGTTCGAAGTACGAGGCGTTTGACGCCGTCCTTGAGGACCGGAACATTGAAGTTGATGAGCAGTCCAACCCGGTAGCCCCCCAGCTTCAAATAAGTCAGCAGTTGGGCCTCGTGAACGGGCAGAAGCCGTTCGACCGCCTTGAGTTCCAGAACCACCTTCTGATCGACAACCACATCCATGTCATACCCGCAGTCCAGGCTGATGCCCTTGTAGATAACTGGGAGAGGTGCCTGCCGATGAAAAGGGATCCTAGCCAGCTCCAGTTCGTGGCAGAGGCATCGCTCGTATGCCGATTCGAGCAGTCCGGGGCCAAGATGGCGATGCACATCGATGGCCGCAGCAATAACCCGGCTCGTAAGCTTCTCGTGTGCTAGCATGATTCGGTTCCTCATGATGCAGCACGCGACGTACACCACCGAAGCGGGTCCATGCCCCCGGTCCTGGGGGGGGGGATTATCGACTCCATCCCGTTGTACTGGCAAACACAACGATCATGCCCAGCGATCGCTCCCCGGTGCTCCCCAAACCCAGGCCACGGGCTCAAAGGCGTCATCCCGCAGACACGGAGCGCATGGAGAAGCAAGGAAGCCGGCTTCTCTCCGCGCTCTCAGTGCCTCTGTGGTGCCCCGTGTGGAATCGCGGCTTATCGCCACGATCGGAGAACAGTCGGTTCCGTGATCCGTCGGGTGCCCTGACGTCTGTGCAGTTCAGCCAATCCTGTCGGCTATTCTCAGGCCGGTAGCGGATCGGCGAGATCCTCGTCCGCTTTGCGGCGGGCCAGGAGGAAGCCCCAGACGAAGGCCACAGTCGAACCCAGCGGAGCATACCAGGGCCAGGCGACGGTCAGGTAGGTCGGTGCGCCGGTCTCGGCGTTGGGCGGTCCCTCCCAGTAGCCGTGGTAGTTGATGAGCAGCATCAGGGCGATGCCGGCGATGAGGATGAGGGTTTGCGGCCAATCGCGAACCATGAGGGCAATCATGCGGCGGCGCTGTTCCCGGTCATCTTGGACATCAGGCAGGAGCATGGCCTCGCGCATCATGGGCCACAGCCAGATGAGCAGAAGGATGCCGCCGCCGACCCAGCAGACGATGTGCGTCCAGGGGTAATGCCAGACCAAGGCGAAGACGGCCAGGACGGAAAGCGGCGCCGACCAGATATAGCCGCGACCATCGATACCCAGCCTGAGGAAGGCGAGCAGGAAGCCGGCCAGCAAAGCCCCGCCCGCGTAGCCGGCCATGGCCAGCCCCAGATCCAGGATCGAGGGATAGTTCTGGGAGATCACGTCGGCCAACTGGGCCATGAGGCAGAGAACGACGCCCCAGAAGATCACGAAGATCCGAGAGACAGCGACGGTGTGGCGATGCTCTTCGGGGTCGTCGGGGTGGAGGGCCGTACCGCGTCGCCGTTCGACGGCTCGCTTGCGATAAGGCAGATAGAAAGCGGACATCACGGTCTGCGCCAGGGCGGCGAGGATCGAGTCGAGACTGGAGATTGCGGCGGCGAACACGCCGGCAATGATCAAGCCGGTTAGCCCGGTCGGGATGACGCTCAGGATGAAGATCGGGAAGATGTTCTCACCCTTCATCTCATAGGCGGCCAGGGCGTCGCCGACGAGCGGGGACCGCTGGTAGTAGGCGAAGAGCCCGACGCCCACCAGCATGACGGTGAAGGTGATGAGCTGGCCGGCCGAGCTGACGATGATCGCCAGCCGGGCTTGCTTGGGGCCCTTGCAGCAGAACATGCGTTGGGCGAGCAACTGGTCGGTGCCGTACGCCCCCAGGCCGCCCCACGTACTGGCGATGGCCGCGGTCCAGATGGTGTAGGCCTTGAGTGGCGAGGTGTCGAAGTCAAAGAACTGGAACTTGCCCGCGTCATAGCCGACGGAAAGCATCTCGCGCAATCCGCCGGGCAGCCCATGAATGACGAAGACCAGGGCGACCACGGCACCGAGGAGGAAGACGAGGAAGAGGATCAGGTCGGTCCAGATGACCGTGGTGATGCCGCCCATGATGGTCCAGAGGATGGCGACGACCCCGATGATCCAGATGGACCACGCCAAAGGGCTGATGCCGGACCACGCGGCGAGTTGGCTGAGGGGATCTCTGAGGATCAGGTTGAGGACCACGGCGGTGAGATAGACCCGGGCGGACTGGCTGAGGATACCGCCGAGGGCGAAGAGGGCGGTGGTGACCGAGCGGACACTGCTGCCGAGCTGGTTACCCATGTAGTCGTAGGGGCTGTAGATCTCACGTTTGTAGTAGGCGGGCACGAGCACGAACCCGACGATCAAGCGGGCGAAAAACGAGCCGAATACGCCGAGCTGCAGGTAGGTGAAATTGCCTCCGTCCTTGAAGACCACGAAGGGCACGCCGACGAAGGTCAGGGCGCTGATTTCGGTGGCGATGATGGATCCGGAGACGGCATACCAGGGCAGCTTTCGGCCGCCGAGGAAGAAGTCGCGGATGGTGGCCTGCTTGCCGGCCAAGGCCCCACCGATGACGGTGGTGAGCGCCAGGTAGCCAAAGACGACCATCCAGTCGATCCAGGTGAAGTGGCCGGCCAGCGAACCGGCCTCGCTCGACGCCAGGAGAAGAGAGGCAGTGCTCATGGATCTCTGTTCAACCTCCGTCCGATCGGGGACTTACACTCATTCGATAAACCGCGAGCGTGGACTATAAGGGCATTCGCACGGCCAGACAAGCGCCCGGGGGCGGGACATCGTGCTCACGGGTGCATCCGCCGTTCAGTGGCAAGTTGCCAAAGGCGAAGTATCGAGGGTGGCATGGGTCGGTACTCCGACCCGTGGCCAAATGCGGACAACCACTGGTCTGGGTACAGACCAGTGCCACCCAGTGCCCCCGAAATTCGGATGCACCCCGTGCTCACCGGAGAGGGCCGGGCGCCCGGCGGGTGTGTGGTTGATCCATGGTCGGCATGATCGTAGACTGGCCGCGCGTTGCGGGGCAATGCGAGCGGCGGGTGAGTGTGGGGGCGCGGCTGGCACGATGTTCGCCCCGGCGTTGACGACAGTTCAAGATTCTGCGTGTTTCTCGAACTTGGAGGTCCGTATGCACCAGCAGTCTCAGGCATCCTGGAATCGTCGCGGTGGCGCTCTCAAGGTTCTGGCCATCATCTTCGTCGTGATCGCTTTGGTCTGCGCCGGCATCGGCACGTACCTTTATATGAACTTCCGGTCGATCGTGGTTGGCGCGATGCTGGAGCCGATTAAGGGAGTGATTGCCGAGTCGAACCTGCCGCAGGACCAGAAAGACCGGCTTACGACCATAGCCGAGAGACTGGGGACAGACTACAAGGAGGGGCGGATCTCCGGGGCTGAGATGGGCGAGATCGCCGAGGAGCTTTCGGAAGGGCCGTTCTTTACGCTGTTGCAGTTGAGCGAACTGCGTGGGCGTTACGAGCGGGTCTGCAAGCCCACGGAGGAGACGCTGGCCGAGGCGAAGCTTGCCTTCTCGCGTTTTGAGCGGGGGCTGGTGGAGAAGACGATTTCACGTAGTGAAGCGGAAGAGGTCATGGGTAAGCTGTTTGTCGGGGATGCGAATAGCGACCAGATCCGGGACGATCTGACGGCGGAGGAGTTGACCGCATTGGTGGCAGAGCTCAAGCAGGCGGCCGACGAGGCGGAGGTGCCGGTCGAGCCTTACCAGGTGGATCTTGCCTCACATCTTGAAGAGGCGATCGACAAGGTGCTGGAGCCCGCGACTCAACCGGGCGAGGCGCCGCCCTCAGCCGAGCGAACGCCCGAATGACCGAGCGGCGATGATGAGGATATGCCTGAGCTGCCGGAAGTCGAGACGGTTGTACGCGGCTTGTCGCGCCTGGTCGGGTGGCGCGTGGCCGAGGTGCATCTCGCGCGGGCCGACATTCAACATGGGCGACCGGTTCCGCTTTGTGTGGCATTGCATGGCCGCCGTATTCGGGCGGTTTCCCGGCGGGCGAAGCAGGTGTGGCTGCAGACGGACGGCGACTGGTCGTTGGTCGTGCACTTGGGCATGACCGGCCGGCTGGTGCTGGCGGACGCCCAAGCCCCGATCGAGCCCCATACCCACCTAAGGATTGTCTTCCAGCGACGGCGTACGGAACTGCGGTTTTGCGACCCGCGGCGTTTCGGGGGGTTGTGGGTGGTGACTAGGGCGGAGTCGGACGGCGAGGGCTGGATCGGCCGGCGTCTGCCGCCCGCTGGTCGCGATGCGTTGGATCTGCCGCTGAATGTCTTTCGGGCGGCACTCACTCGCCGGCGTCAGATCAAAGCTCTGCTGCTCGACCAGCAGCCCATCGGCGGGATGGGGAATATCTACTGCGATGAGTCGTTGTTCCGGGCCGGGGTGCATCCGACCGTGCGGGCCAGTGACTTGGATGCTGCGACGGTGAGACGGCTGCATGCAGCGATCCGGCGCGTGCTGACTGAAGCCGTGCGGGCCGGCGGCAGCAGTATCAGCGACTACCGGACGGCGGAGAACACACTGGGCTACTTTCAGCGGCGTTTGCGGGTGTATGGTCGGGCGGGCCAACCGTGTCTCAAGTGCGGGGCGGTCATCGAGCGGCTGGTGGTCGCGGGCCGTGGAACGTTTGTCTGTCCGCAGTGTCAGAGGCAGAAGGCACAGAGGCACAAAGGCAGAAGGGGCAGAGGGGCAAAGGCAGCCAGCAGAGCCGCGACCGTTAGGGAGCGGTTTTTGGGTATGTGACGCGATCCTGGAGGACCCGCTTCCTTACGGTCGCGGCTTTGCTGACTCGCGGGTCTGCTCAGTCGCGGTTCGGATCGCGACACGCGGTCTTATCAGAGGCCGGGGACGAGGTGCTGGCGAGCGTGACCGTCGGTGACAACCTCGTAGACCAGCGAGCCATCGCGCGGCGGCAGCGTGCGAAACTCGGCTTGGGCGGGTCGGTCGCCAATCAGCCAGATCGCGGCGAAGACCGCCCGCGAGCCGCGGCAACGAACGATGACCATTGGAATCTCGCCCGAATCGGGCTCATCGGTGGCCGGGTAGCCGCAGAGGATGACCCGCTCAGCCGAGGGGTTGAGCATGTGGAGTCGCAACCGGGCGCGGTCCGCTCGCCACTCCATGCGGATGTCGTCGTCAGGTATGTAGCTCTGGGGGTTGCGCAGCCATGCCCAGGCGCCCGTGTCCGGCAGCGGAAACGCCTCGCAGCCTGCCAGATGGGGGTTGGTGTCCGGTGGCGCGATGGCCCGCTCGTCGAGCGCGTGGATAATCCAGTCGATCTGTCGTTCGGTACCACCGGCGTCCACCTGGAACACATCGAGCACATAGTCGGGCGTCATCGCCACGGTGCGCATTTGCCGCACGCCCTCGTAGAGCAAGCCCTTGTCGTCGGCGGCGGTGATGCGCTTTTCCGCGGGCAGGTCGCGGAACTCGACCAGTCGGAGCATCTCCGGGCCGCACCGCTGATCGCGGCCGTCGATCATCACCGTGTTCTGGCTGAGCCCGCCTCGGTTGAGTTCGCTCTGGATGCGTGAGCTGAACGCGTGGGGAACGGTTGCTTTTCCTTCAACGTCCGGCAGCAGGAGTCTGCCTTGACCGAAGAGCATCAGGCTGAGCTTGTCGGCGTTGGCGTGGACGCTGGAGCGGTCGTAGGTCAAGAAGGCGCACCATGCGTCGGTGTTCCAGTACTCGGCATCACGATGCGAACGCAGAAATGCGTAGCCATGCTCGGGTCGCAAAAGGGTGCCGATGGGTGGTGCTGGCGGATCTGCCGGCAAGGGTGGCGAGAAGAGCGATTCGATCCGCCGCTCGGGGTTCTGGGCCAGCAGCCAGGCGTAGTGGGGATCGCCCCAGGCGGCCCATGCGTACTCGTAGACGGGCATTTGCCATAGATGGGTGCGGGCACCGTAGGCGTCGCCGATCGGTGGGATCATGGTGTCGGCAAAGAGGGTGTTGAGCATGGCGTCGAAGGCCTGCTTGAGTGTGCGGTCGTTGGCTCCGGTGAGGTGCAGCATGGACGGTTGACGGCCCATGCGTCGCTGGCAATCACCCATGATGATCATCGGCACGACGGCGGTGAAGTGATAGACGAGGCTGGACTCGCACCACAGGCCGTCGTCGAGCAAACCTTCCTCGAGCATCGGCATCATCCCCCGGGGGCCTTGCATGCAGACCTCGACCATCTCCGGGCGATTGTAGAACAGCCCCAACAGCCCGAGCGTGAGGTTATGCCAGGCCAAGTGGTTGTTCAGCCCGCCGCCGACGTTGTGCTCGATCCAGTACATATGGTTGCGGGCGACCGCCCAGGCGAGCCGGGTCATGAAGTCGTCCACCTCGCGGCGTTGCCCGGCGGTGAGGCGGGGGTAGAGGATCTCGTAAGCCCGCAGGGCATGCAAACCCCAGATGCTGAAGTTGAGGCCGACGTCGTAATGCTCGGCCTGGAAAGTGTAAGGCGTCAGGTTCATGAGAGCGGCCACGGCCCGATCGGCGTACTCCTCCCGATCGGTCAGTTGCCATGCTTGAGCGGATTCCGCGGCGGCTAATCCGTAGACCAGCGGCTCCTTCATGGTGTGCAGGAATACGTCGGGGTAGGTCTCGCCCCAGGGCTTGTTCTTGACGGTGTCCCACCAGCTCTCGTCCAGCGGCCGGATATCCAGGGTCTTGTGCCGGTCGGCGGTCTCGATGAGCCGATCCCCTGTTTTACGGGCGGCAAGATCCTCCTGCACGCGCTGCCGGGCTCGCTTGATTTCCCCCGCCGTGCAGAAGAGTCTGGGTTGCCGTGCGTCCACCTTGTCGGTGTCCAGTCGCCCGATCTCGAAGCCCAGCCCTTCGACCGACGGGGCGGTGTAGGCGGATGCGGTGGCCGCGGCCAAACCGGCGACCACGACCGCAAGTTGCAGGACACCGCTTGAGACAACGGCGAGTCCGACGTTGCGGCGGTGCTTCAGAAGATGTGTGCACGGTGCGTGGCGTATCAGAGCCGCGACCATCAGGGAGCGGTTCTTCTCCGCAGTGAGTGCCCGGTCCCTTGCGGGCGCAGCTCTGAGAAGATGACTCACACGCCCACTGGGGGAATAGTGATGGTTCGCCAGGGTCCACGGGACGCGGACGCTACTTCTTCGTGCTGTGATCGATGATCCCATCGAGTGTTCCTCTCTGGTCTCAGGCATCGCGATGTGGCTTCGTGCGGAGCCGGTCGATTGGATCGGCGTCCCGGCCCCGGTTGTCTCCTCTCACACGAGCGAGGGCAACGGGCGATGGCCCGTCTCGGGGGATTCGAGAGGCAGCTCCACAACGAATGCGGCGCCCTTGCCGGGTTCGCTTTCGACGCGAATCGTACCGCCAAGCAGATTGGTCAGTTCCCTGCTGATGGCCAAACCGAGACCGGTGCCGCTGTGCTCGCGGGTGACGGAGGCATCAAGCTGCCTGAACTTCTCGAAGATCTTGCCCTGGTTCTCCGGGGCGATTCCTGGGCCGGTGTCGGCCACGGAGAGCTGGACGCTTCCGTTGGGCAGGAGGATGGCGGTGAGCCGGACCTGGCCGCCTTCGGGCGTGTATTTGACCGCGTTGCTGAGCAGGTTGTAGAGGATCTGTCGCAGTTTGCCGGCGTCGGAGTGCATGACAGGCAGGTCCGGGGACAGGTCGACCGTCAAGGTGAGCTGTTTCTTGTCGGCCAGGGGTCGCATGAAGTCGTCGAGGGCCTCGCAGATATCAAGCAGCGAGAACCGGGTGCGATGGAGTTCGACGCGGCCGGCTTCGATCTTGGCCAGGTCGAGCAGGTCGTTGATCAGGTCGAGCAGGTTGCGGCCGCTGGTCAGGATGTTGTGGGCGAAGCGTGTTCCGCGGGCCTTATCGACCGGACCGTCGGACTGGGTGATGTCGCGCAGCAGGTCGGCGAACCCGATGATCGAGGTCAGCGGGGTGCGAAGCTCGTGGCTGACGTTGGCCAGGAACTCGCTCTTGAGGCGGTTGGCTTCGAAGAGGGCGACGTTGCGTTGGGCCAGCTCGCCGAGCCGCGTGTCCAGCGATTTGTTGATCGTTTCAAGCTCGACGCGGGCGCGCTCGAGTCGTCCGAGCATGTCGTTAAAAGCGTTGGCCAGCTCCTGGAACTCGTCGCCGGTGGCGATGTCGGCTCGGGCTCTGAAGTCGCCGTCGGCGATCTCCTCGGCCAGAACGGTCAGCTCGCGGACAGGGGCGAGGATGAACTTCTGGACGATGAGGTAGAAGACCAGGATGGCCAGCAGGCCGGCACACAAGCCCGCCAGCACGATCATGACTCGTGTCCAGAGCAGAACCTCGTTGGTGTCGGTGGCTTCGAGCTTGACGTCGATGATGCCGAGCAGCGGGAGTTGCCCCGAGCCTGTCGCCGATCCGCGCACGGCGAGGATGTACCGGTAGGTGGTGGGCTTCCCGCGTGCCTTCTCAGTTCGCCATGCGTCGTGGGGGATCTCGCCGCCTGGAGTCGCCTCAGGGGCTTGACCCTGGAACATTCGCACGGTCTTCAGTTGGAATTCGTCGAGGAGAAGCTGTTCGCCGGCGATCAACTGGGCGGCATGGCGCCCGAGCGATCGGAACTTGGCGGCGACGCGGGTTCTCAGTTCCTGGGAGACCGACGCCCAGAGAGCTTCGCCTGTCTGCACGGGGGACGAGCTGCGCAACCAGCGTTCGGCGACAGCCAGGGGCGGGCGCAGGAGTCGCTGTGCCGTCTCCGCCTGGGCGAGCAACTCCTCCTGGGTGACCCGCGGGGACTCGCTTTGTGGCAGGCGGATCAGTCGCGGCGGGCTGCTTTCAGGCAGACGCAGCACGCTCCAGTTGTCGTTCCACCACTGGTTGAGCCGGACCTGCTGTTGCACCCAATCCTTGCTGGCCGGGTCAAGTTGTGCCCGTGCGAGAAGAGCAAAGGTCCTCGCCCGTCTGGCGTTGCGGTCGTGTACGAAGTTCTCCAAGGATCGCCATGGGACGAAGAGTGCCGAGGCGATAATGAGTGCCACGGCAAAGCCGAACAACAGGCGGCATTTGGCCGCGAGCGAGAGATGGAAAAGATGCCGTCCGAACATCGGCGGTATTGTAACCGTGGAGGGGGGGGATGGCTCAAGGCCAAAGGACTTTAGCCTTCAACCTTCAACCTTCCGCCTTTCCCCTCGCTGCGGGTCGTCAGGGCGTCGATGCGGTCGTCACCGGCGTCGCCGGCGATGGCGCGGACGAAGAGGTCGGCGTCTTTCGGCGGATACCAGAAGCCGAGCTCGGCGAGGTCGGCGAAGCCGCGCTCAGCCTCGATGCGGGCCCGGGTCAGGACCGCCCGTGCGGACTCGCGGAATGACCGCTCGACCACGCCGGCGGCGGGCTGTTGGCCAGCCCAAAGTGGCTCGAAGGCCGCCTTCTCGGCCGGCGTACCGTCGTGAGCGATGCGAGCGGCGAGAGCGTTGTGGCTGCGCCGGGTGAGGTCAAACTCGAAATCGGTGAGGTCATCGACGATCTGGAAGGCGGTACCGAGCCGAGCGATACCTCGGCGAGCGGTGGCCCAGCGATCCTGCTGGTCGGCCGGCTCCCAAACCCGCGGCGCGATGAACGCCAGCGAGAAGAGCAGGCCGCCACGTACTTCGTGGACTTGCTCGATCATCGTGTCCATGGGCAGGATGGTGTTGACGCCGGCCTCTTCGCTGCCCTCCAGCGTGCCGATGAAGGCCAGCTCGTTGAGCAAGTCACGCCGGTAGCGAATCGCACCGTCCTCCGGTGGGCCGGGCGGATGCTTCTCCAGGATGCGCATCACCAAGTGGTCGAAGCAGAGCATCTGCATGATGGAGGCGAACATCCGTCCCTTGCCGAGCGCCAACGGCAAATCCATCTTCGCCTCGTTGTCGAAGAGATTATCGCCCGAGACGACGAGGCCTTTGACGCAGAGGTTGAGCAGCCCGTAGGTGTGCAGCCTCTGTGCGGGGCAACCCAGGGCCCGAAACACCGAATCGAAGAGCGTCAGGAAGAAATGCTCTTGAAGGAACGCGATATCGTCCGCGCGCACGATGTGGTCCGCGAGGTAGCGGCGGTCGATCACGTCGGCGAGCAGGCCGTGCAGGGTATCGACGTACGCCCGCTCTGCGGCGATGGAGGGCGCGAGGCGGTCCAGGTAGCCCCGGGACTTCAGGGCCTCCACCGCGTTGTGCGAACGGAAAATGGGTGAGAGCGTCATGGCTCCGTGGTTCCTCTGTGGGCGAGTTCGAGTTTGGTTTCTGTATGGCCCGACACGGACAGACCGCCAAGCGTCGGCTGGTTCCCGGCAGGTATCCACTGGGCCGCGCCGACAGGATAGCCGACGCGGGAGATGAACACAAACGGCCGTGGTAGCCTGCACTGCCCGACGGGGGAACGGGGATGCGTGATCTGCCGGTCGCGGGAAGGTTCAGTCGGGCCGGCCCCTCGACCGTCTCGCCTCGGGTTATGGCAACCGTGGCTCGATGCTCAAACGGGTTGGATCGCCCACGGGAGGGTTTTATTTCGGAATGGCCGTTTCAGTATTGCCAAGCCTGTCGGGCGGACGATAATCGCCCGCCATGGGTCGGAAACAGACAGGACGAGCCAAAGGGGCATCGGACGGAGCAGATGCCGGCCGTCCGCTGCTGCCCGATTCTCTGTTGGGGCTGCAGTATTCCTATGCGACCTTGAGACCCTGGCCGAACCTGCTTTTCGTCCTGCCCATGATCGCGGTTTTCGAGTGGGGCATCTATCGCACGCAGAACGGCACACCAGGGGCGGCCTCGCAACTTGTTAGTGCGTACCTCATCGAGCGGATCGTCATCTGGCTCGGGGCGGGGCGGTTCGGGTATATCTTCCCGGCCTTGGCGTTGGTGGCGATTCTGCTGGCGTCACACTTGGTGGCGCGTCACCCTTGGCGGATCAACCCCCTGGTTCTCGTGACCATGATAGGCGAGAGCCTGGTCTGCACGATTCCGCTGTTTGCCTTCAACCGCGTTCTGCACCAGGCGCTCCTGGCGGGCGCCCCACAGTGGCATGGCGGATGGGGGCCGCAAGCGATTCGCAGCCTGGGCGCGGGTTTGTATGAGGAGTTGGTTTTCCGGCTGATCTGTATCACCGCGCTGGACATCCTGCTGGTCAACATCATCCGGGCTCCGCGGAGTGCGTCTCGGTTGTTTGCCATTCTGCTGTCGGCGGCGCTGTTCGCGGGGCAACACCATCCGCCGTTGGGGGCGGACCCGTTCGTGCTGGGCGACTTCCTGTTCCGCACGGTGGCGGGTATCTACCTGGCGATCCTTTTCTTGTATCGCGGGTTCGGAATCGCGGCGGGTTGCCATGTGTTTTACAATGTGATCGTGGTCACGGTGACCTCCCTGCGCGTGTGAGATGCGGGGGGGGGGAGAAAGGCAGAAGGCACAGAGGCGGAAGGCACAGAGGCAGAAGGGACAAAGGCAGAAGGGACAGAGGCGCGTGGCGTCCCTGCGCGTGTGAGATGCGGGCGGCGCTCTGATTGGGCTGAGGGTATGCACAGGCTTCGAATCACGGGATTGGTCCAGGCGGCGCACCGGGCCCGGCGGACGCTGAGCCGCCCGCTGACGGGGGCGGAGCGGGACACGCTGGTGAATCGGGTACAACAGACGATCACTCAGGTGGACGCCATCCTGCGCCTGCATGATGCGAAGGTGTCTCATCTGCCGACTCCGTCGCGGCGGGCATATGCCTTTCTCGCCCAGCTTCACCCGGCCAAGATCGGCGTGGGTCAGCACGTGGAGGCGGCTGAGCCACGCGGCGGCCCGGACACCGAGAGCGTCACTTTCCGCGGCCTGCGAGCGTTTCTCGATCGGGTGCTCGACGACACCGCCCGGCTGATCCACGAGCGACAGCTCAAGCCGGCGGCGACCCACGGGGTGATCCGCAAGACCGCCCACCGGCTGGATCAGAGCATCGCGAGGGATGGCTTGCGCCCCGAGCATCTCAAGCCGCAGACGCGGGAACTGGTGGCCTGGTTCCGCTACTTCGCGGATGAGCAGGCGTTTGCCCGGTACGCCCAGGCCGTCGAGCGAACCCAGGGCGTACTGGCCGCTCTGCCGGGGAGGGAGCAGACTTGGCGCTCGCCATTGCTGGTCCACTATCGCCCGACTCGCACGATGTACCGCTGGTCGGTGGTTGCCCGGGGGACGCGGATCATGCTGCCGACGCCGATGATCGCTTTCGATGGTTCGACAGTGCGGGAACTCGGCCGACAGATGGTCAGCGGAGAACGCACCAAGACGCAGATCACCGCGGCCATGCTGGCCGAGCCGTACCAGGAGGTGGCCGCGGAGCTCGAGAGCCTCGTGGGCGACGTGGAGCAGACCCGCGGCATGACCCACGACTTGGCCGAGGTGTTCGATCGTGTCAACCGGCATTACTTCCAAGGGGCCATGGCCAGGCCCCGGCTTATGTGGAGCCGCACGCTGACCCACCGCACCTTCGGGCATTTCAATTTCGTGCGTAACACGGTGATGATCAGCGCCACCCTCGACCGGCCCGATGTGCCCACCCTGGTCATCGACCACGTGATGCACCATGAGCTGCTGCACAAGAAACTGGGCTTGCGTGCCTCGGCCGGCCGACACCGTGCGCATACCCCCGAGTTCCGGGCCCTCGAACGGAGCTTTGAAGGCTACGAAGAGGCCGACCACTTCCTCAAACGTATGGTCCGCTGATCCGCAACCAAAAAGGTGTCAGGAACCTTTTCTCCGGGTAAGTAAAGCTGGCGGTGCCGCCAACGCCGCTTATTCGGCGAAAAGGTTCCTGACACCTTTTTGGAGCGCCGCGAGGCGGTCACGCTCGTGGAGGGCGTAGAAGAACTCACGGCTGGTGGCCAAGCGGTTGCTGGCGAGCTGGCGAGCGAGCAGGTCAGCGTCGGCGCCCAGTTGCCCCTCAATGTTGGGTTGCAGGTTAACCAACTCGGCGTTCAGCTTGTGGATGCCCAGGAAGACCTCATGTCGTCGTGGACGGGATACCCGCTCGGTCCTCAAACGCTGCGACTCGGCAATCAGTCGGCGGCGCTCGGCGAGAAGCCGCGGGTCGGGAGCCGACAGATACCGGTCCGGGTTGAACCGCACGTCACGCATACGGCGAACGGCCGCGGCCAGGTGTTCGGGCGTGACCGGCTGTCGCGGCAACGGCAATCGCAGTGTGGCCGAGACACAGGTATAAGGCGGCGGTGGGCAGTGGTAGTAATGCCGGAAGAGGTCGTCAGTGATGCGATCGTACTTGGCCCCGCCGATACCGTGCACGAACAGGTCGCAGGCCAGCAGGCGAGCCCACAGGGTGAGGGTCAGCGCTCGGGGGCGTATTCGCCAGGGCGCCAGGCAGCGCAGGGCGGCATCGGTGTCTGCTTGGAGGTCCGCGACGGCGATGCTCCCGGCGTTGTTCTGGTCCGCCCGCAGCAGCAGGCTGTCACCGTGCCGGCAGACCCACAGTCGCCGCCGCACCTGGAGGGGCTGATAGATCCACAAGGCCGTCTCGGTCCATGTGCCGTCGGTGCGGAGGTCCGGCAGCGGGCGATCCGGACTGCGCACATCGTACCGGTGGCGATAGTCGGCCAAGCTGCGGTTGTAGGCTGTGGCGAATCGGCCGGCGTAGAGCAAGAGGTCTGCCAGGAACGGCCCGCCGAACGCCTCGCTCACCCGAACCTGTGGGAGGTCCGCCCCCAGGGCCCGGTCCACGCGTGCGCGTCCTGCCATGTGCTGACCGACGAAGTCCGTGTTCCGGGCCTCACCGAAGCCGGCCAGGTAATCGGGCATCATGGACGCGGCCCAGCGTTCACCCATCAATGTGGCCAAGTTCTGCCGAATGACTTCAATCTCCCCAGCGGGGAGAGCAGGCCGGCCTTCGTAGGCGCTGCCGGCCGGGGCGAGGCTCCAGGTTATGTCCCGTAGGGTAACCAGCCCGTCCCGCCCGACGTGAGGGACCTCGATGGCGGCGGACTGAGGCGAATCATTATCTACGATGAGGTCGAGCGCGGCTCCGCCGTGTTCCGCGACCGCGAGGCGGACGGCCACCTGCTTGGCCCAGACCCCCGGATGAATAAACGCCGGCTGGTGGCCGGTCAGAATCAGCGGTTTGGTGGGGAGGCTTGGTCCTGGCACACAACCCTCAGCGGCGGATTCGCGGGAAGCAAGCTTGACCAGCTGATCCCGAATCAGTGGGCGAAGGTCAGCGACGCGTCGGCCGGCCAGCAGGATCTCTCCGGTTGCTCTGCGCGACTCGGTATCCTCAAGCAGGTGCTGCCAGCGCGCCAGGCAGGGCTCGATGAGGACATCGCCGTCGTTGCGAGGGGTTGTCAGTCGGTCGAAGTCAAGCATGTCGGTTACATGGAGCGTCAGTCCTCAGACTCACTGATCCGCCGGCTGTGGCGCTCATCGCGTCAACGTGCTGCGGGCTCTAAGCCACGCGGTGTTCTCCAAAGGTGCGGACACATCGTCCCCGGCACAAGAGCCTTGTGGGCTAAGGTGTGCGGCTTCTTGCGGTCGCGATTCGCTGGGGAATCAGATGACCGCCGAGGTCGCCCAACTCGTGCACCAGCACATCGTAATAGTACAGCAGGCGGGCGTCGGGATCATCCAGCGAGCCTCCGAAGTGGCGGTTGGGATCGTTGTAGATGAGCGGGACGGGGATCTCGCGGATCCGCAGGCCCTGGCGGGCGGCCTGGACCCAGAATTGCAGGGGCATGCCATAACCGGGCACGGTGATCGCCAGCCGGGCCAGGGCCGAGACCCGGTAGGCTTTGAAGCCGCAAAACGCGTCGGTGATACCCATGCCCAGGAGTTCATTGAGCAGGTCGGTCATCTTCTGGTTGATCGCTTGTCGGTCGGGCGGAGCCTTGGAATTGCCCGGGAGGCTTTGCAGGTAGCGAGAGCCGCTGATGATATCGGCATCGTCACAGGCTGCGGCGGCGAGGAACTCGGGGATCTGGGCGGCCTCATGCTGCTCGTCGCAGTCCATGGTGACCAGCCAATCGTAGCCCCTCGCTTGGGCGAACGCGAAGGCGTCGATCAGGCTCTGGCCGTACCCGCGGTTCTCGCGGTGGCGGACCACGTGGACGTCGGGCTCGGCCGCCAGGAGTTGCGGTGTCTGGTCCGTGGAGCCGTCGTCCACGATGAGTATATCGTAGGCGTAGTGCCGGACCGTACGCAGCACCGATTCCAGATACCTGGCTTCATTGAATACCGGAATGGCCACGAGGTAACGCATCATGGGTCAGAGTCTCCCGTGAGGCCTCGGCCTCGGGTCGTTGCCGTGCGCCTCAGAACATGGTAGGAGGGCTGGGGTCGATTGCCAAACGGGTGGCTTGGGGCGTTGTGTACCGGGTGGGCGATAAGTATCATGGGCCCGGCAGGCCGGACGGCCGGTGCCCCAGCAGTGGGTGAACCGAAACGCGGCGGGCAAGCCGAAACGCTGCATAGCGAGTGGGAGGTTCATATGCAAGGGTGCGTCAGGAGGATGGCCCTGGCAGGGGGTCTGACGGCGGCGGTGGTGGGATGCGCGGACCGGCGATATGAACCCTTCGCCTTGATCCGCTCACACTTGGCGGTGGCTCAGGGTAAGCAGCACCTGGAGGCCGAGGAGATCGACGAGGCCCTCTTCGAGCTGCAGAACGCCGTCGAGCTGAACCCCCGGCTCAAGGAGGCCCACGCCGGGCTGGGGGCCATCTGGGAACGCAAAGGCGACTTCGAGGCGGCGGCGAGACGGTTTGCCGAGGCGGTCCGACTGGACCCGTCCAACTTCGACTACAACTTCTCGCTGGCTCGCATGTACCAGCGCCTGCTGCGTTTTCCTGACGCGGTTCGTGCCTATTTGCAGGCCTGCGAGCTGCAACCGGTGAATCTGCAGGCCCGCCTGAATCTGGCTTCCTGTTATCACCAAGCGGGCGAACTGAACGAAGCCATCGCACATTACCAGCGGGCGATCGAGCTGGCGCCCGACGAGGCGGCGGCGTATGCCAATCTCGGGGCCGCTTACGATGCTCAGCAGAAGTACTACGAGGCTATCCATGCGTACAACGAGTCGCTCGAACGTGATCCTCAGCAGCCGCTGGTCCTGATCAACCTGGCGACGACGCTGATCAAGCAGAATCGGCTGGCCAATGCCCATAAGTCGCTGGAGCGGGCGATCGAGATCGCCCCGGAACTGGCCTTGGCCCACGAGCGGATGGGCTACTGCTGTTTCCTTGAGCGGTCGCTGGATGAGGCCCGAAGACATTACGAGAAGGCGGTGGCCCTCGATCCCAAGATGCCGGAGGCCCACGCCGGTCTGGGCATTACGAAGATGAGCCAGTACCTTCAATCGCCAACTGAAGTCAGCCTTCGGCAGGAAGCGGTCGATTGCTGGCATAAGTCGCTCGAGTTGAACCCCGACCAGCCCAAGATCCGCAATCTGGTGAGCAAGTACGCGCCGCCTGGTTCGGCCGACTCGAACACGGTTCTTCTGGAAACTCCTTGAAAAGAGGCATGTCATGGCGCGGGCGATGGTGTGCGTGTTGCTGGCTGGCAGTGTAGCCTGGGGCGTTGAGAGCTGCCTGGGTGGAGAGCGAGCCGACTGGGCCCAGATCGCCGGCGAGGTCGCGGCGCGGCGGTTGCGGGCGGCTCAGGAAGCGGTGCGTGTTCGTCCGGACGAGCTACACGGGCAATGGATGGAGGACACTACGTTTCGGCTGGCGGTTGACGTCGAGACCCGGCCGGCGGATGCGGATGGGTCGCCGCTGAGCGTGTCCGGTGGGGTCGCCGACACACAGCCGGCCCCCATGGACCGTGGACCCTTGCCGGGCTTCTTCGACACCGTCCGCCGTGATCTGGAGGAGGCCCCCGGGCTGTTATGGCATGACACCAAGAAGGTGTTCGGCGATCCAGCCAACCTTGTGTTCCTGTTGGGGGCGGGCGGAGCGTCAGCGGCCGTGCGCTATACGGTGGACGATCGTATCGAGGACCATTACGACCGGCATCGCTCGTTTGGCGGTGATTGGCCCGATACGTTCGCCACTCTGGGCAACCCGATCGTGCACTTCGCTGCCGCCGGCGTGTGGTATCTCGCCGGTCAGCAAATGCAGGACATCAAGACCTACGAGGTCGGCAAGCGGGCGTTCAGTGCCCTGGCGATCAGCGGCGCGACGACGTTGCTGTTGAAGGCGGCGGCCTGCACCGACTCGCCGAACGGTGAGGCCTTCGCCTGGCCCTCCGGCCATGTTTCCAGCACCATGGCCTTGGCCACAGTGTTGCACAACGCGTATGGCCCGCTGGTGGGCGTACCCATGTTCGGCTTGACCGGCTTGGTCGCCGTCCAGCGCATGGATGACGGGGAGCATCATTTCTCGGACGTGATTTTCGGAGCCGCGCTGGGTTGGGTCGTGGCGGAGACCATCATGAAGGAACATCGGCCGGAGGTTTTCGGCGGCGAGATCGTGCCCTACGCCGACCCCGCAAATGGAAGCGCCGGTGTGGCCTGGGTCAAAACCTTGGGCTTGTAGAGCGGTCCACGCAATCGCGTAGCGGTTGCCCCCTGACTTCGGCGAGCTCGCTTCGTCTGTCTTCGACGCTGAGCTCAGACGAAGCGAGCTCAGCGTCGAAGACAGCCGAGCCGCGGCGACCGGCGTGCTTGCTGGGGATCCAGCGTGCTCCATGGGCGATGGTCGCGACGTAGTCTCGTGAAATGCTCCAGCGCGCACGCGGTCCGCTCTTCTCCTTCGAGCAGCCTCTCGTTCCGCACGTTTGTACCAGCGTTCTGGATCATCGTCCGTCCACTTATCGGACGACATCGGTATTCTCAATGCAAGATCCCGCGGAGCCGATGAAGACATCGAGGAGCTTTGCGCGCATGAATCAGGGTCGTTCCATCTTTCGCCTCCTGGTCGAGACCAGAGACCCCGCAGCCGACGATGCCCTGCTCGCGGCACTGAAGAGCGCCGACCTGCCGACTGCGCAGGCAATCGTCGAGACGCTGCTGGTTCGTCAGCAACGGCGAGGACTGCGCGGTCTGGTGATGGCCCTGCACCTGCTGGACGAAACCTTATGCCATCGCGTGTTGGGCGAGACGGACCGTCTGTTTGGCGTATTGCGTGAGGCCGCCCAGTCGCGGGATGAGCAGGTCCGGCTGAACGTGCTGGACCTGATTCGGGAAGGTCGGCTTTACCGGGCGTCGTACCTGCTGGATGGCACGTTTCACGACCGATCATCGCGAGTGCGCGAGAAGGCGGCCGAGACGCTCCTTTTCCTGGCGGAGGAGATTCTCAAGACGGATCCCGCCGTGACGGCGGATGAGGTGCGGATCGATCTGCCGGCCGATGAGCTGCAGGCTCGCATGGCCCTGCTTGAAGCTTACGCGGAAGACCGCAGGCAGTTGGCGGGGGCGGTCCAGGCGGCTCTGATGGCCTATGACCTGCACAGCCAGCCGGTCGTTATCCAGGCGGCGATGTGGATGGTCGACGATCTGGGGGCGAAGTTCTGGACCACCATGACGGCACCGGGCGGCCGGCGAGGGCAGGTCGCGATGCGCCTGTTCAGCGAGTCCCTCTCGCCGCGACTTGTGCCGTTTGCCATGAAGGCACTGCATTACGCCCAATTCCGGCCGCACGTGGCTCACGTGTTGGCTAAGTGTGCCGATTCCGCCTTCCTGGAAGAATGGCTGCGGCAATCGTGGCGGTTCGTGCAACCCAAGCAGGCACGAGCCATGAGCGCGGTGAAGGATCTGGCCTGCCTCGATCACCACGCGATGGAGCTGTTGCGTGTTTCCCCGGGAGCCCAGAGTCGGATTCCTCGATGGATCCTGTCCATGGGGCTGCCGGCGGACTGCAAGATCGAGTTGCTCAAGCAGCTTCAGATGCACGAAAACCCGCTTTGCCGACGGGCCGTGGTCTGGACATTGACTGACTGGCATGACGCCGGTGCAACCGAGATGCTGCGCAAGTTGGCCGCTTCTCCTGATAGCGAAGTGTCGTGCATCGCCATGCGTGAGCTGGTCCGCCGTCGGCCGTTGGAATACTCCCTGTCGGAGGTTCTCCTTCCTGGCCCCGTGGCGATGACCGCCGGTCGCTCCGAGCGGCCCGCCGGACGGCCGGTCACCTTCGAGCGGTACTGGGCGGCATTCGACCGACTCACGAAAGAGGAACGCGAACAGTTTGGGCAAGAGATGCTCACGCGCACGCCTGGAGCCCATGCCCTGCTGGCGAGGCAGCTCTCGGCAACGGAGCCTCACAACCGGGTCCGGTCTATCCGCGTGATTGAGCTGCTGGGACTCGTGCCCGCGTTCGCGGACCAGATCTACAGGTTGACTCATGATCCGCAGCCGGAGGTTCGTAGCTCAGCGGTCGCGGCTTGCGCGAAGATGCCCAATGGCACGACCCGTCAGATCGTACACAACGCCCTCCGCGATTCCGATACCCGCGTGCAGGCCAACGCCGTCGAAGTGGCAGAGAAGACTTACGGCGAGGGAGCGGGAAGTGAGCTGTTGCCCAAGCTGGCCTCGCCAAACAATCGTGTTCGGGCGAACGCCGTCAAGGCTTTGCTGAATCTTGGTTTTCGCGAGGCGGCGGAGACGATGCTACGCATGCTGATCGACCCCGATCGGGCGCAGCGAATTAGCGCTCTCTGGTTGATCGAACACATGGGGGTGTTCAACCTGACGGCTCGCATCACTCGCATGGCCGCGGAGGATGAGGATATCACCGTTCGCCACCGGGCCCAGAGCATGATCGAGCGGTTGACCGAGGAATCCGCCCGTCGTTCGCCCGCCCGGACTAGCTCGCCGGTGCCGAGCATACCGGAGGTCGCCGCACCATGATTCCTCAACTGCTCGCCCAAGCTTCACCTCGTCAGCGCGTCGCTATCGAGAGCATGCGCAGTCACTTCGAGGAGACCGATCCCCAACTGTACTGGAAAATATCGTTCGTGGCTCTGCTGTTTGTCATCGGCGCGTTGCTGGTGGCTCTGCTGGGTTATCTGGAGCGACGGCGTCAGCGGCGGGAGAACAAGCCGCAACCCATCCGCCTGTATCTCTGGTGTCTCGCGAAGTTGCAGGTTCCTTGGCCGGACATTCTGCGGCTTTGGCGCCTGGCTCGGGCCCTTCGGCTCAGCCATCCCACGGCGTTGCTGATCTCGCCACGGCTTTATGACGCGGCCGTCACCAAGTATTGGGCCGGCCACTGGCGCGGCAAACGCGGCGGCGAGCCCCCACTGCGGTTCAGGGCAATCCGGGAGCTGCTCTTCACCGACGTGCCCTAGCCGCTACAATGGCACCATGCCTCGCTTGCTGCATTGTGTCCGCGGTTTGCCCGCCCTGTTGATTGGCTTGCTCATCAGCGGTTACCGGGTGGCCCTTTCCCCTTTGCTGATCGGCTCGTGCCGGTTTTCCCCGACGTGCAGCGAGTACTTCCTCCAGGCGGTCCGCGAGTGGGGGGCGGTCCGCGGGAGCTGGCTGGGGGTGAAGCGTCTGCTACGCTGCCATCCCTTCTGCCTCGGTGGGCTGGACCCCGTCCCGCCGCGACGTCCCACTTGATCGCCCGCTACAAGATGAACCGGCTGACGTCTTCCCGGTCACAGATGCCCGCCAACCGCTCACGGACCAGAGTTCCATCCACGACCACGGCCTGCCCGGAACGCTCCGGGGCCTCATAGCCCAGTTCCTCCAGCACTTTCTCCATGATCGTGTAGAGTCGCCGAGCCCCGATGTTCAGCGTGCTGCGGTTGACTTGGCAGGCGATCTCGGCCATGGCTTGCACCGCATCGTCGGTGAAGCTGAGCCGCACGCCCTCCGTGGCCAGCAGGGCGATCTGCTGGCGGGTCAGGGCGTTCTGCGGCTGAGTGAGAATGCGGACGAAGTCCTCCTGCGTCAGATCCCCGAGCTCGACACGAATAGGGAAGCGGCCCTGCAACTCGGGCATCAGATCGGCGGGCTTGCTGGCATGGAAGGCCCCGGCGGCGATGAACAGGATATGGTCGGTGCGGACCTGCCCATGCCGCGTGCCCACGGTCGAGCCCTCGACGATCGGCAGGAGATCGCGCTGCACGCCTTGACGGGACACATCCGGGCCGTGGCTGCTGGACGGGCCGGCCACCTTGTCGATCTCGTCGATGAACACGATGCCGCTGTTCTCTGTTCGGCGGATGGCCATCTCCGTGACCTTCTCGCGGTCGATGAGTTTCTCGCAGGCCTGCTGGTGCAGAACCTTGCGGGCCTCGCGCAATGGCAACCGGCGAGTGCGCGGCTGCTGAGGGATGAGTTTCTCAAAGAAACTCTGCATCTCGGGATCGAGCTGGTCGGCGCCGATGGTGGCCATCATGCCTACGGGCATGACCTTCTCCTCGGCGGTGATCTCGATCTCGCGATCGTCGAACTCGCCGTCACGCAGCCGTTGCCGGAACTTCTCGCGGGTGCGCTGCCGCTGCTGGGCCTGCTCGCTGTTGGGATCGAGACCCGCGGGCCCGCCGTCGGGCAGAAGGACGTCCAGCAGCCGCTCTTCGGTGAGTCGCTCCGCCTCCTGCCGCACGACCTCCGCTTGCTCGCCCCGGACCATGTGGATGGCCAGGTCGAGCAGGTCGCGGATCATGCTCTCCACGTCGCGACCGTGGTAGCCGACCTCGGTGTACTTGGTCGCCTCAACCTTGATGAACGGGGCGTTGACCAGGCGAGCCAGTCGGCGGGCGATCTCAGTCTTGCCCACCCCGGTTGGGCCCATCATGAGGATGTTCTTGGGGCCGACCTCGGCCCGCAGCTCTTCCGGCAACTGCTGCCGCCGCCAGCGATTCCGCACCGCGACCGCCACCGCCCGCTTGGCGTCGTCCTGGCCGATGATGTACTTGTCCAGTTCCTCAACAATCTGTCTGGGTGTCAGGTCGTTCATGTTCGCGCGATTGCCGGCTCCGAACGGCCGGTCGTCGATCGCCTCCGGCAAAGAATCAAAGGGTCTCGATCGTCAGGTGGTCGTTGGTGTAGATGCAGATCCCCGCAGTGATCAGCAGCGACTCGCGGACGATCTCCTCGGGCGGCAGGGCGGAATGCTTGAGCAGAGCCCGAGCCGCCGACGCCGCGTACATGCCCCCCGAGCCGATGCCCACCACGCCGTCCGTCGGCTCGATCACCTCGCCGCTGCCGCTGATGATCAACGAAGTCTCATGGTCAACCGCCGCCAGCAGCGACTCCAGCCGGCGCAGCATGCGGTCCGTGCGCCAATCCTTGGCCAACTCGATCGCCGCACGCCGCATGTTTCCCTTGAACGCTTCGAGCTTGCTGTCGAACCGGTCAAGCAGGGCGAAGGCGTCGGCGGCACTACCCGCGAATCCGCACAATACCTTGCCCCCGCAGAGGCGGCGGATCTTGTTGGCGTCGTGCTTGACGGCCGTGTTGCCCAGCGTGACCTGCCCGTCGCCGCCCAGCGCCGCCCGCCCGTCCCGGCGGACCGCGAGTATCGTCGTGCTCCGAATCATGACTCCGCTTGTGCCCATCTGGCTTGCTCCCTCTCGTTGGTCATCACGCATGCACCTTAGCCCATCGCCCCCGACGCCGCAACCGCGCCCGCCAACGAGCCGCGGGCCCAAAGCCCGCGGCTCGTGAGCACACACGCCTCGCTTCGCCGCACGCCCTCGCGTAGAATCCAGCAGTGCCAGACCGCCGCGCAGCCCTTGCAGAAGAGGAGCTACCCATGGAACCCCTTGCCCGCCGAGGCCGAACGCGTCACGCCGGTGTATACACGCTGTTGATGTTGGTCCTCTTTCCGGTGGTCATGGCGATGATCGGCTGCAACAACAAGCCACGCCAACGCCAAACCGCTGACCTCGCCAAGGGGCCGCCGGCTACTCAAGCCAGCTCACCGGAGGACATGCCGCCACCGCCATCGACGGTGGTCGTCGGGCCCGGCCCGACCGATACCGCTCCGGCCGCAACGCGGACGGCTCAACCGGTACCCGAGACCATGCCTGCTTCCAGCTATCTCTCGGAACCGCCGTACACCGTTCGGTTGTACCTGCGTTCTGCGGAGGAGGAGCAGCCCGGCTGGCTGAAGGTTCTCGACCTGGCCAACCAAGACAGTCCCGCCACCTGTACCGGCGAGTTCCCCGAGCGGAACCGTATTCAGGTGCAGACCAACAATGTCCGTCGCCTGCGATTGCACATCGCCCACCTGCCGTTGGCCGCCGGCCGCCGAACTTTTCTGCGCATCGATAACCAAGGCATCGAGCTTGCCCGGCGGGATCGTCGCTACATCTTCTTTGAACGCCTGACCACCGGCGAGTGGGTAGTGGCTGGCAGCGAGTGAACGCCTCCCCGGGCAACCCCCCGCGCCCCAACGAGCCCCAAGCGCGAGCGTGATCAACGACCGCCAATCGCCAACGAGCCCCAATCGCCAGCGCGATCAAGGAATGTCAAGCGCCAACGAGCCCCAAGCGCGAGCGCGGGGATGCGGCGCGTCAGCGACGTACTCAAAACCCCCACTCGCCATCGCGGGGGTTGGAGCCATCCTGTCGGGCCCGAGGACGACGAACAGAGTCGCCGTAGCGGTCGCCCCCCGTGGCGACCGGGCCGTGCTTGGTGGCGGGGCCGATGGCGAGAAAGCCGTGCACGCATGCACCGCTCACAGAGCAGTGCCACACGAGCGCGTTCCGCCTGTCCCCTTGGTGGCGGGATTCCTGGCAAGAAAGCCTTGCTCTTCCCCCCGCAGCGGTCGTCCCCCGACTTCGGCGAGCGCAGCCGAGCCGTAGCGACCGGCGCATTTCCTCGTGTCAGTCGGAGCGGTGGCCCGGCGGGCGGGCCTCGACGTCGATGAAATCATCGTCGCGATTGAGCGGGCGGTTAGGGTCGGTGGGGCGAGCCGGCCCCGGGCTCATGATGACCATGCGGGCCGCGAACCGCCGCTTGAGATACTGCCGCATCAACCGACGCGTGGGCGCAACAAGCAGCACCACCCCGACCAAGTCGGTCAACACGCCCGGGGCGATGAGCAATAGGCCCGCGACGAGAATGAGCAGGGCATCGACAATGCGATCGCCCGGCAAGCGACCCGCGGCCAAGTCACGCTGTATGGCGGTCCATGTCCGCCAGCCCTCGTGTCGGGCAAGAGCCGCCCCGGCCAGGCCGGTCAACAGAACCAGCGCGATCGTGGTTCCCGCGCCGATTCGCTGGCCGATCTTAATTAACAGGGTCAGCTCGATCAGCGGCACCACGGTGAACAGCAATAACAATCGAAACAGCATACGCACGTGCCCATACCACCGCGCCGCCACCGCCTGGAAGGGATTGCGGAGGCGAGCCAGAGAAGCCTGCCCACATCGATCACCACCGCCACCCAGACGCTCCCTTGGGGTCGCGGCTTCGCGCACACCTTCCGTTCACGTTCACATTGTCTGCGGCACGACAAACGGGGCGCGGTAATCGCGGGTCAGCAGGGCATCGGCCTCCGGGTCGCTGACGAATCGCTCCGCCTGGGGATCGAAAGACAGAGTCCGCCCGACCCGATAGGCGATGTTCGCTAAATGGCAATGAGCGGCTGAGTAGTGGCCGACCTCGATCGGGGCGTTGAGGTCCGAAGCCTTGCCGCTGCGCACCGCGGCGTGGAAGTTCGTGAAGGCCTCGTTGGCTCCGCCTTCACCCTTGGGCCCCGGCTGGCCGTCAATCACCGTTTCGAACGGCCCACCCGTCCCGCGGATGGCCATGTAGCCCTTCGAGCCGTAGAACAGGTTGCCCACGCCGACACCCCACTCATCATTGGTCTGCCGGCCGCGGACCTCGAACACGAGCATCTTACCGTCGGCGTACTGGCAGGTGGCAATTTGAGTATTGGGCGTCTGGCCCTGATCTTCGTAGGTGTACCGGCCGCCCATGCTGCTGACCTTGACCGGCAGCTCATGGTCCTTGCCCAAGCCCCACATGGCGATGTCCATCTGGTGGACGCCCTGGTTGCCGATGTCGCCGTTGCCGTAGTCCCAATGCCAGTGCCATTCGTAGTGGAAGCGGTTCTCGTTGAACGCTCGCTCGGGGGCCGGCCCAAGCCAGTTGTTGTAGTGCACCCCGGCGGGTACCGGCGAGTCGGGCTTGATACCGATCGAGTCCCGTCGCTTGAAGCAGCAAGCCCGGGCCATGTAGATGTCTCCGATAATGCCCTCGTGAAGCAGCCGGATCGCCTCCCGGACACAACGGATCGAGCGAGCCTGCGTGCCGTGCTGCACGATCCGCTTGTACCGGGCCGCCGCCTCGACCGCTTTGCGACCCTCGAAGATGTTGTGCGAGCAGGGCTTCTCGACGTACACGTCCTTGCCCGCTTGGCAGGCCCAGATGGTCGCCAGTGCGTGCCAGTGGTTCGGCGTGGCGATCGAGACGCAATCCACATCCTTGTCGTCAAGCACGCGGCGGAAGTCCCACTCCGTCTTCGGAGCGGGTGCCCCGGCATCAGTGACCATCTTGATCCGTTGGCCGAACAGACGCTCGTCGATGTCACACAGGGTGACCACACGTACGTTCTTCGCGTGTGCGTGCGAGTGAATATGACCGCCGCCCTGCCCTCGGATGCCGAGGCAGGCGACACGCAGCTCCTCATTCGCCCCTCGCCGCGGAGCGCCCAGAGCGATCGGCGACCGCCCGGCGACGGCCAGCACACCCAACGCCGCTGACTGCTGAATGAACTTCCGGCGGTTCATCTTCTTCGTCATGGTAATAACCTCCTGCCGCGGCGAACCCGTCGCGGTCGATCCGTTTCGATACCGTACCTGGGCATCTTAACCCCGATACCTTGGCCTCACAAACCGCTCAGCCTGCCTCATGCCCAGCGAATGGGCATCGCCCGCCGAGAACGTAGCGCTCCCGCAAGGCGGCTGGGCACCGGCCGCGATGGATCACAACTTGCTGCGGAGACTCTTGAGGAATCCCTGGAAAACCGCGGGAGGAACATCCGCCATCTCGGCGGGGGGGATCTGGTCGGCGGCCAAGCGGTCGATGATCCGCAATGTCTCGGCCTTGTAGGGTTCCAGAAGTGCAGCCGCCTGCTCGGCTCGCGAGAGATCCGAATCGCGCATCGCGGTCAGATAGGCGATGACTACGCCCTTGACCGTGGTCCGCCCGCTGCCCGGCGGGTGCGGCGGAGCCGCCGCCGGTCGTCTGAGCGGGGGCGACCCCGAAGATGGCTCCGAACTGCCGCCTTTCTCCTCGCGGGCCAGCTGCATGTCCAATCGGCGTCGCTCGGCCTGCAGGGCGGCTTCACGCTCGATCTCGCTGGGATCTTCCTTCGCCAGCGGTAGCTCCTCGATCTCCTCCTCGGGCGTCGGGATGTAGACCGAGTTGCCGCAGCTTGGACAGGCTGAGTATCCGCCAGCCGACTCGCGTGGAACACTCATCCCATGCCCGCACTTCTCGCATTTGATCTGGATGCTCATGGCTTACCTCTCGCCGGAGCGTTCGGCGGCTTCGCGAGCGGCGCGGACCCCACGACGGCCGCGGTACACCAGCCGGATCGGCACTTCCGCAAAGGGTAGCATATCACGCAGGCGGCCCAAGAGGAACCGCTCAAGCCCCGGAGAGACTCGGCTTGCGTCGTTCACAAACAGAATCAGCGTCGGCGGGCAGACCGCCGCCTGTGTGCCGTACAGAATCTTGACCGACCCCGGCCCCCGCTTCGCCGAAGGAATCGGGCCGGACATGACCGCGTCCAGCACGCTGTTCAACTGGGCCGTGGGCACCCGAGTCGACGCCTGCTTGAACAGGGCGCTCGCCAGGTCAATCACCGTCTGCACGTTCTTGCCTTGGTTGGCGGTCACGAACGCCACCGGGGCATACGCGATGCCCGGCAGAATCTGATCGAGGTACTCGCCGAACTCCTCAGTGCTGGCTCGATCCTTCGCCAGATCCCATTTGTTGACCACCAGGACGCAGGGCTTGTACTGCTCGGCGATGTAATGCCCCAGCTTCTTGTCAACCGCCCCAACCTCCTGCGTGGCGTCGAGCAGGAAGAGCACGACATCCGCTCTGCGAATCGACAGCTCCGCACGGTGAAAGCTGTAGTACTCGACGTCGTCGGCAATCCGGCTCTTCTTCCGCAGGCCGGCGGTGTCGATGGCCATGTACGCCCGCCCGTGGTGCTCGAACCGCACATCCACCGCGTCACGCGTAGTGCCCGCAATCTCGGAGACGATCACCCGCTCCTGGCCCGCCAGCGCGTTAATCAGCGTGCTCTTGCCCGCGTTCCGCCGACCCACCAGGGCGATCTTCATCACCGGATCGTCCGGCGCCGCCGTATCGCCCGCGGGCAGATGGGCGACGATCCATTCCTTGATCTCCTCCTCGCCGCTGCGGTGCATCGCCGACACCGGCACGGGAGGACCGTAGCCCAGCCGGTGGAAGTCGCCCAGCTCGGTGGCCGTGTTCGGCGCATCTACCTTGTTGGCCAGCAGCAGCACCGGCCGTTGGCAGCCTCGTAGCCAGTCCGCCACCTGGCGATCCAACGGCAGCAGCCCCGCACGAGCATCCACGACGAAAAGCACCAGCGACGCCTGCTCAACCGCAAACCCGATTTGCTGCTCAACCTGCACGCCGAGATTGTCCTGATCCGCGATGCCGTACCCACCGGTGTCAACGACCTCGAAGTAAACTCCCTCGTGGTCGCAAAGAGCCTGGATACGGTCTCGGGTCACGCCGGCTGTGGGCTCGACAATACTGATCCGTCGACCGGCAAGCATGTTGAGCAAGGAGCTCTTGCCGACGTTCGGGCGACCGACAATGCTGACAGTAGGAAGTGCCATGGTTGATCGGCCAATGTTGGGGGCAAAACGATACCGTCAGCCCAGGCCGCGATCCAGCGAGGTTGCCTCATGGATTGGCCGGCGCCGACGCTGTCGCTGTCGCGGGCGCGGTCGCGGGCGCGGTCGCGGCGGTGCGCATCCGATGCGGAACCTGTAGCCCCCTGGGAAAACCGAACGGCGGCTGACTCAACACCCCGGCGACCTCCTCCGAGCCAACCCATTGGGTCACCGCCGCATCCATCTTCTCCGCTCGCCCCTCGACGCCGGTCGACAACGCGTCGCGAACCGTCGGGTTGGGGAAGGTCGCGGTACGGTTGACGATACGCACGAGAGATTCGAGGGCCGGCTCTGTCAACAGAATCGCTCGCTCGATCTGTTCCTGCTGGGCTTCCTTGATCCTGACACTCAGGTAGATATCCACGGCGTTGGCGAGCAGTCGCCCCAGTCGCAGGGCAACTCCCGTTCGTGTTTGGGTGTTCGTGCTGAGCGCAGCCTTCGCGGCCAACCATGCCGCGGCTTCGCCATCGGCGGACAGAGGCAGCAGATCCTGCTGCTCGAACCCGGTCAGACGAGCGTCCAGACTGCCTTGAACCGCGGCGATCGCCCCCTCCGCCCGGGCAGGCACTTCGATGTAGAGCACCCGATAAAGACGATTGAGGGTCACCGGGTTAATCTCGCGGCCGGCGGCACGCTGCACCTCCGGCACGATCGCGGTCCATTCCTGCTCGTTCAGCCCGTCCCGCAGACCGGCAAGACCCTCCGCCGCCACCAGGCGGGGAGCGGGAGTGCTGTCCGCCAACGCCGCCTGGAAACAGGGTAGGCTCGCCCGGTGCCCAAAGTCCCGCAGAACCAGCAGCACCATCGCGGTGCCCAGCGGCTGCGGTGCTTTGCCGCCTTCCGCTGTGGACTGGTACGCTTGTGAGAACGCGCCGGCCACAATCTCCGCCAAGCCGTTCTTGAAATCAGCCGTGCTGTCACGCGCGGTGTAGTGCCGAAGCAGCTCGGTGTAGAATGCCGCGCCAGCCGTTTGCAGCTGCTCCGGATTGTCGTTGTTGAGCAGACTTTGAACCTGATTCTCAACCCAAACCTGGGTCGTCCGGCGGTCGATCGCGGCAAGGGCTGACCTGCGGATGACTTCCCAGTTCGGACCGGCCGCAGCGTCTTGGGCGACAACGGCGGAGGGCAGACCCGCCAGTATTCCCAGACAGACGGCCAAGCTCACGGGTCCCGGCGCGAGCCGCAACAAGCTTCGTGTCTCAGTGTCCGTGCCGGTTCGATTGGGGTCGGATGCAGCGTTGGTCTTGCGATATTGCACGAGTCTACAACGGCGCCGATCAGCGGCCCGCTCCCCTGAAGCCAAAGGGGACCGGCGCTGCCTTAGTCCGTGCTGTGCCGGTCCGCCCAGATTCCTAACCACACCCGCCACGGGCAACCCTTCGTTCCCGCGACGCAGGACTCCACCTGGAGAGCGTTAACCGTATCCGCGCGGCCGGCCTCTGTCAAGAACCGGCCAAATCGACCAAACGCCTCTGCCCAAAGAGGTTACAGACCGCCCGGCAGGGGAGTGCTTGACGGCGGACTTCGTACCTTTGTACAGTCCAGATATGGGTACCGACCAGACCGGGAAGCCGTCACCGTCCGACGAGACCCGACCGGCCAAGGAGGGTCCAGTCCCGTCGCCCGCCATTCGGCGATTGTGCCTCTACCTTCGCGAGCTGGAGGGCTTCCTGGTTCAGGATCGGCACACCGTTTCGAGCAAGCAGCTGGGGCAGATGCTCGGCCTCACCGATGCCCAGGTACGCAAGGATTTGGCCTATTTCGGGCAGTTCGGGTACCCCGGTGTGGGCTACCGTGTGGAGGAGCTCATCGCCCGCATTCGCTCCATCCTGGGCACCGACCGGACATGGAACGCGGTGCTGCTCGGCGCCGGGAACCTGGGCCGGGCACTGCTCAGCTATCGCGGTTTTTTCAAGAAAGGCTTCAGAATTGTGGCGGCGATTGACTGCGACGCCCACCGGATCGGCGAGCAGGTGGGTATGACCCCGGGGTTGCGGGTGCTGCCGCTCGAACGACTCGCCGAGGTCATTGCCCAGTATGATGTCCAGATCGCGATTCTGTGCGTGCCCGCCGACGCCGCTCAGTCGCTGGCGGATCGGCTCGTGCCGCTGGGGATCATGGGGATCCTGAACTTCGCGCCGGTCGCCATCAACGTGCCGGAGACGGTATCGGTGACTTCCGTGGATCTCGCCGTGCATTTCGAGCAGTTGGCGTTTCGGATTTCCGCGCGGCAGGTGGCACAAGAGCACGGGGGATGAACAGGGCTGCGGGGCCAGAAGTAACTGGGAGAAACTGGCGGATGTGGTCTGAAGAAGACGACGAGCGCGATTTGCCCCAGGCGATGGACCTGGAGGACGACGACGGCGACTACGTGGTGGATTGCCTGTACTGCGGGCAGCAGATCCACGAGGATGCACCGCGGTGCCCGCATTGTGGGCAATGGCAGGATGCGGAGCACTCCCCGGCGACGCGACGGGCGGGCGGCTGGTTCTGGCCGGTGATGGTGGCCCTGCTGGTCGCGGTGATTCTGGTGATGTGGATGGGGCTGGGACGCTGGTAACACGGGGCGGAGGATTGCAGATGAGCTTTCCGATTCATCGTCCGCGGCGGTTGAGGATGCACCCAGGTCTACGGCGGATGGTGCGGCAGACGCGGCTGTCGGTCGAACGGCTGATCTGTCCACTGTTCGTGCGGTCGGGTACGGGCGTACGGCAGGAGATCCGCTCGATGCCGGGCCAGTACCAGTGGTCGGTGGACACTCTGGTCGAGCAGTGCCGCGAGCTGGCCGGTCTGGGCGTGCCGGCCGTGCTGCTGTTCGGCATCCCGACGCACAAGGACGCGGTGGGCTCGGAGGCGTATCGGTCGGACGGTATCGTGCAACGGGCGGTTCGCGCGGTGAAGGAGGCCTGCCCGGAGCTGGTGGTGATCACCGACGTGTGCCTGTGTGAGTATACCGATCACGGGCATTGCGGGGTGATCGCCGAGCGGCACGGGGTGCGGGACGTGGACAATGACGCCACGTTACCGCTGCTGGTTCGGGCGGCGGTGTCGCATGCCGAGGCGGGGGCCGACGTGGTGGCGCCGTCGGACATGATGGACGGCCGGGTGGGGGCGATCCGGCGAGGGCTGGACGAGGCGGGCTTCGCGCATCTGCCGATCATGGCGTACGCGGCCAAGTACGCGAGCAGCTTTTACGGGCCGTTCCGCGACGCGGCGGAGTCGCCTCCGCGGTTCGGCAACCGGCACACATATCAGATGGACCCGGCCAACGGGGACGAGGCTATGCGGGAGGTGGCCGCGGATATCGAGGAGGGTGCGGATCTGGTCATGGTCAAGCCGGCTGTGCATTACCTCGACGTGTTGTGGCGGGTCAAGGAGCGGTTCGGCCTGCCGACCGCGGCGTATCACGTCAGCGGCGAGTACGCCTGCCTCAAAGCGGCGGCGGCCAACGGCTGGATTGACGAGAAGGGCGCGGTGATCGAGAGCACCACAGCCATCGTGCGGGCCGGCGCGGATCTCGTGGTCACCTACTTCGCACGCGACCTGGCCCGATGGATCCGCGATGGGATCTAATAGGTGTCTGATCTCGGCGATATGGACACGCCTCGCTGTCCGCCCGGCTTCTGGAGCTGAATAGCCAGTCTTCTCCATGCGAGCGCGGTTCCCGACCCCTCGTAGCGGTCGCCACCTCCGCCGCGGCGGACAGGCTGTGGCGACCGGCGTGTTCCCGGTAGCGGTCGCCCCCCGCGGCGACCGGGGCGTTTGTCGCGTGATCAACCAGCGCCAAGCGCCAACGAGCGACAAACGTCGCGTGATCAACGAGCGTCAAGCGCCAACGAGCCCCAAGCGCAAGCGCGGGGACGCGGCGCGTCAGCGACGTACTCCAAACGCCCACTCGCCATCGCAAGCCAACGAGCCCCGAGCGCAAGCGAGCGGGGGGAGTCGAGAACGCACACGCTTCCCACGCTGCTCCGAGAGCAGTGCCACACTTCAGGGCTACCACGCGAAACACTGCTCA
>Ga0123328_1000148_pt1 | contig 70541 bp, 54 predicted proteins | sample BioC12SIPDNA_2_FD_89702 | JGI IMG/M metagenome (GOLD analysis project Ga0123328, IMG submission 89702) | Anaerobic biogas reactor microbial communites from Washington, USA - Biogas_R1_A C12 SIP DNA | ecosystem: Engineered > Bioreactor > Anaerobic > Unclassified | place: Washington, USA...
GGGTGGCACTGGTCTGTACCCAGACCAGTGGCTGTCCGCATTTGGCCACGGGTCGGAGTACCGACCCATGCCACCCTCGATACTTCGCCTTTGGCAACTTGCCACTGAACGGCGGATGCACCCAGAAGCCGAGTGAGTGCTCGCCGCGCCTTGACTTTCCACCTGGGGGTGCCTCATGCTTATATGGATAGCGGATGGTCCGCCTGGTCGAGGTGTTTCGCCGGGGACCTGGTTGAATGCTATGGAAGGAGCCTGGCATGCTAGTCAACAGAATGCGTCTGTTCATCGCGGGGATGGTGGCGTTCCTGATTGGTGTACCCTTGACGGAGCGGGTGTTCGCTGCCGACGGCTGGGATATCACCTGGTCGGCACTGGACCTCGGTTTCGCGATCGCGGACGCCTCGTCCGGGGCAAGCTGATCGGCGGACTTCAACCGCACGGGCGCGATCTCGAACGCATGGGTCGCTGAACGGGACGGCACGGGGACGCTCCACACTATCCGAACCGCTCCATGTGCGTCGCGAAGCGGCGAGCGGTCGGGTTTTGCGCATACCGCTCAATCATCGCGGCTTGTGGCTGGTTCGCCGGTCACAAGCCGCTCTGCTATGTCTGTGCCCCAGCGAGCGTAGCCCCAGATGTACTGCGTGGGATCGCCGAGGATGATCTTCTCCAGGCCGCGCAGGTACCGGTTGGTGATGTACGCGACCGGGTCGGGCTGCCGCTGAGACTCCTCGTTCTTGATGGTGTCGGTGACGACGATCTCGAACCGGAATTGGCCACCCACTCTGCGAATGCCGGCGACAGCGATGTCGGCCTCATATCGCCAAGCGAGCAACCCCACGGTTCGCCATGCGGTGGTCGGCAGGCCGAGGAAGGTGACGGGTAATCCTCGCTCGGCGTGGTGATCCGCCACAATGGCCACGGCACCGCCCGCCGCGAGGATCTCGCCGAGTCGCCCGGCGGCCCGGTCGACCGGAATCATCTCGCAGCCGCCGCGGCCGCGGATACGCTTGCGGTACGCGTCGAAATCCGCGTTGCCGTGCGGCCGATAAACCACGCCCGCTCGCACGCCGCTGAAACCCAGGAACATCGGCAGCAAATCGAACGGCCCATAGTAGCCGGTCAACAGGATGAGCGGCTGGCGACGACGCTGAGCGGCCAGCAGAGCGGCGAGTTGGTCGTCCGGCAGTCGGCCGCCGTAGCGATCGAAGGTGCGGGGGTGGAGCAGTCGGTCCGCCAGCATGAGGTCGGTCAGGTTCCAGATGCGATGCACAAAGGATCGCTCCGCGATCTCGGGAATCCGCTCGATGGGGACGCGCTCACCCAGGGCCGCCCGGCATTGGGCCTCGCTGCGCAACCGGAACGCTTCGAGTGAACGATACAGGCAGCGGGCCAGCAGCCCGGTGACGGCGTACGCGACGCGCGGGCCCGCTACGCCCAGGGCCACGCCCAGTAGCCGGCGATAGACGTTACTTGCCCATAGAAAAGCCCGGACGAGCTTGGGCACCCCGGGAGCCAGACAACGAGGGGACGTGTGTTGGTCCCGCGAAGCGGCAAGCGTGTTTGTGCGTTTTGACCGCGAATCCATCATGTTTCCCGGACTCGATTTTCCAGTTTCCATTGCTTTCAGCGGCATTATCCACCGGCGGGCATGCCCACGCCATTCGGGCGGGTGTAGAATACCGTGGGAGGAGAGCGATGGGCTCCAAGCGACTCAAGGGCTCGGCGATGGTTCTGATTCTGGCGGTGCTCGCCTTGATCTTCCTGGTTGGGGCGGCCCTCCTGATTGTGGCCGGGTTTCATCGTCGGGCGACAGTCGACGCCGCCCAGGGCCGCGACCTGCAACAAGTGCAGGAGGCCCTCAATCATAACCTGCTGCGGCAGCTCCGCGAGGACGTGGTAGGGGCCGACGGCATCCCCTACAATGGCCGTTAAACGTGATCCCCCTCATGGGTGTGGCACCGCTCCGCGGCCGTGCGGCCCGGGGTGTGGCGGAGTGGCCCAGGGTGTGGCACTGCTCTGTGAGCAGTGCATGCGTGCATGGCCTTCTCGTGCATAGTTTTTGCCACTATATAGGCCCGGCCGCCACGGTGGCGTGTGGGCTGCCGCGGGAGGCTGCGGTTGCGGGTTTGCTGTCCTGTGACGGCATCCGAGGTAATCTGTGGACGTATTGGGGCTGACGTTCGGGGAAGTGATCGAGCTGGTTCGCCCCAAGCGACCGGCGGTGAGGGCGCTGCGCGATCGCTATCGCCGACTCATAACCGGCCAGCCTGACGACGGCCCCCTGCACGCCGATGTCCTGCCCGTAGTTCGCCGGATCCAAGACGGCGATCTGACCAAGTACATTCAGCGCACCCATGACGGCCTGGAGATCGAAAGCGTCCTGGTACCCATGCAGCGCTACGGGCGAGCGTGGAAGACTTTGTGCGTGTCGTCGCAGATCGGCTGTGCGCGGGCGTGCGCGTTCTGCGAGACGGGGCAACTGGGTCTGCTGCGCAGCCTGACGCCCGGCGAGATCGTGGGGCAGGTGGTGGCTGCCCGGCAGGAGTTCGGCGAGCGGGTACGCAACGTGGTTTTCATGGGCATGGGCGAGCCATTCGATAACTTCGACGCGGTCGTTCAGGCGGTCCATGTCCTGCGCGATCGGTCGGGCTTGTCGTTTGCCGGCGAACGAATCTCGATTTCGACCGTCGGCCGGGTCGCGGGCATTCGCCGGATGGCCGAGTTGGGCTGGCGGCGAGTGAACCTGGCCGTATCGCTCAACGCGCCCAACGACACCATTCGTTCACAACTCATGCCCGTTAATCGGTTGGAACCCATGGGTCTGCTGCGAGAGGCTCTGCTCGCCTATCCCCTGCGCAAGTGCCAGTTCTTCATGATCGAGTACGTCTTGATTCCCGGGCTCAACGACGCCTACGAACATGCCCTCGAACTCGTCGAGTATCTGCGGCCGGTCAAATGCGTAGTCAACGTGATTCCCTACAACCCGCGGAAGGATTCGCCCTGGCCCGCGCCGACGGAGGAGTCCGTGGTACGGTTCCTTGCCTGGCTCACTCAAGCGGGGCAGATGTGCAAGCGACGGCTGACCAAGGGTCGCGACCTCATGGCCGCCTGCGGGCAACTGGGCAACCGCGAACTCCTCCGCTCGCGGGAACGATGAGTCAATGAGACGGCGGCGCGGTTCTCTGGCCGCGATCGGCGGTTGCCTCACGCACCAGCACCGCGTGGGCTGAAGCCCACGGCTCTTTGGGACCGCGGCCAGCAGCATCCGCACATCGGTCAGGTGGAGATACGGAAGCCGGTCAGGTGGAGGCACGGAGGCGGGGCGACCGGCGGCAACAAACAGAGCCGCGACCGTAAGGAAGCGGTTCCCCCTTGGCGGAATACTCGCTTCGCAACCACCGCCCCCTTGCGGTCGCGGCCCGTCAGTGCTCATCGATCAATCCGCATCGGCGGGGAATCTCGCAGCGATTGCAGAGCGGCGATCCAATCCACGTATGCGTAGGGCACGTCGAGCTGCTCGTGAAGCCGCCGCAGCTTGGCCAGCAGTTCCTCGGTCAACGGCCCTTGCCACTCCTGGGCACCGGGGTCGCAGTAGAAGACGCGGCAACCCATGGGCCGCAGGTCGCGGACATGGCAACGGCCGTCGCGAGCGTGAGGGCAGGCATCCGTGTCGGCCGGGTCGGCCTCACATCCGCCGGATAGGTAGAACGCCACCTCCAGGCTGGTCACATACAGCCGATGCCCATACTGGCCAAAACGGCAGCACGCCCCGCGGTTCCAGCAGGTCGCCCCGTGGGCCGCGACACGCCGGGTAACCTCCAGATAGAAGCGATGCATTGCCTCGATCACGTCGGCGCGTTGCGCGGCTTCACGCCAAACATCAATCGGCAGCGGGCTTGCCTGTGCGCTCATCGGGATTCTCTCCGGCAGGTTTTCTTGTGCTGGAGGCCTTGCACGCGAAACACTGCTCGCAGAGCGGTGCCGCACGATAGCCGTTCGGTAACAAGGCCTGCAGAGCATTGCCACACGGGGGCGTGCCGTCGTGACCGCCGCTACGGCGACGCGTCGTCCGTCGCCGTCGGGTTAATCCCACGACTTCTTGAGCCGCAGTTCCTCGATGGCCACGAAGTCGCAGGACTTGCCGTTGTTCATGCCCGGGCATTTCTCCGAGGCCTCCGCCCAATCGCCGGGCGTTCGAAGGTTGGACGACCAGAAAGGCCAGGTGCGGCACTGCAGAGGACGAACCGGGTAGATGCCGCAACCTCGCTGTCCGTTGCCCAACGACTTGAGGAAGACGCAGTCGCCGTTCTCCTTCTCGGTCAGCGAGTACTTGAAGCCCACGCGGCGAAGGATCTCCCGCGGCAGCCACTCATCATCGCGGCCAAGGTACTTGGCGATCCGGCCGATTTCCTCGCGCGTCACCCAGACGTAGCCGGGGGCACCCGTGCAGCAGTTGCCGCACTGCGTGCACTCGAATCGCAGACCGCCCTGGTACCATTTCTCTTTCGCCAACCGATGTCCTCCCATGCGTGCCGAGCGTGCAACCGCGCGTCTCCTCAACGCCGCCGCGCTTGGCAAAAAGCAGCTGTATGTCACAGCGTTACAACGGCCATTTCCTGTGTGGCCTTGCTTCGTGAGCAATGCCCAAAAACCACAATCGTGTGGCACTGCTCTGTGAGCAGTGCACGCGTGCAGGGCTTACTCGACCATGATGGCCGGCAGTGTCCACCCGAACGGCGAGCAGTGCACGCGTGCAGGGCTTACTCGCCACTTGCATCATCCGCCGAGCAGGCCCCGGCCGCTACTGGAAGATGCCAGCCAGTTTCGTCCTACTCATCCCCTCGCGGCCCTGTCTGGCTTGTCAGGCCTTGAGATCGATCTCCTGTGCGTCAATGCGGCCGGCCTTGACCTCGAGGAAGGGCTTGCCCTTCTTCACCCCGACCGTGCCGTAACCGGTCGCGGTCGAGATGAACGCGCGGAAGTCGCCCTTGATCGTCGGGCGAAGATGCAGCCGCTTGGTGGTCGCGTCGTACCATGTGCCCGTCAGGCCCTGCAGCAAGCCATAGGATGCCATCGCCCGGGCATACCAATGGCCGCACTCGTACTCGTTGAACGGGTTGCGAATCCTTCCATCGTAGCGGTCACGGCAGACGCGGACGATCTCCATCCCCTCGTCGACGAGCCCCACGAGCATGAGGTGCGAGGCGACCTGGTACTCGATGCCGGTCCAGACCTCGTTGCTGTACACGAACGGAAGCGACAACGCACCGCCTTTGGGCCAACTGCACAGCAGGAGCCCACCCTCGCGGCCGCAGGCGTAGGCCGGGCGCTGCGGGTTGGCGTGTCCGCACGCCGCCAGGTCCTGCTTGAGGTTGTAGCGATGCACGGCCTTGAGGTGGCTGGCGATCTTGTCCTTGTCCAGCACCTGCCCGACGCCGCAGACCGCCGCCATCCACGAGCCAAGCACACCATCGGACAGGCAGCCCTTGCCGTACTGGTACTTGGGTCCTTCCTTCTTGAGCAGTTCGACCGCTTCCGGCGAATAGCCCCCCCCAAAGGTTTGCACCTTGGTGGGATCCGGAGCCTGCAGGCCCTCCCACTGGATTTTCTGGATGAAGTACTCGCCGTCGAACAGCTCCGCCTCGGCATAACGGTTGCCCTTCTCCAGCAGGGCGGCGTAATCGTGCTGTTCGTCGCCGACCGCCTCGGCCATGGCCACCGCGGCAGCTAAAGCCCCGAGATAGAAGCTGGTCAACATGCCGTTGGGGCCCCAGAACTCGATGTCGTAGGTGTTGTGCTGCGGCTCTTCCAGGTAACCCTTGCGCTTGGGATCCCAGGTTTTGATGCAGTACTCAAGGCTTTGCTTGACCCGCGGCCAGATCCCCCGCAGCCAGCCGGTGTCGCCGCTGATCCGCCATTCGCGATGGGCCTTCATGATCCCGCCGAGTTGCCCATCAGTGGCCGCGTGGAACCTGTATACCGGTGGGCGGATCGGCAGGGAGGCGCGGAAGACCTGCCGGCCCTCGGCGTTCTGATTCACCTCAAACTCGGTCTCACGCAGCGTCCGTTCCAGGGCCGGGAACAGATGGGGGATCGCCTGTGCGTAATTCCATACGTGCGTGCAGGAGCCGTGGCAGGAGCCGTGGCCGTCACAGCAACCCTCCCAGCACCAGAGCTTCCCATCCGCCTGCCGCAATATGGTCGGACTCTTGAGGATGGTCAGGTTGGCCGCTACCGCCTCGACGACTTCGGGCGGCAACGTCGTGTCGTAGAAGCAGTCGCTGAAGCGGCGGGTGTTGGCTTTCAGCGTGTCATAGTGGTCGCGCCAGTAGCCGGCCAGCTCCTCGATGCCCGGGAACCTCGAGCTATACCACGGCCGGTAGAACTGCATCGCGGGCGACGGATCCTGCTGCGCGCCTCCATCCGGATCCTCGCCCAGCCGGATGTTCGATTGTCCCGAATACCAGCTCAGTTGCAGAACCACGGTCCGCGACGCCCCCGCGGCCAAGTTCACAGGCACGAAGATGCTGCCGCCCGGTGACGCCGCTCCTTCGCTGATCGGCGGGCGATCGAAACACGCCCCCTCCTGCACGTCCTTCCAGGCCATGGTCAGCGAGTCAAACCAGCCGCCCCTGAACCAGGCACAGTTTACCTTGGTGGCCGCGTCCGTCGCCGCCGCGCAAAAGGCCGCTCGCTCCCAGGGCTTGTCCTCCGCGCCGGGCGCAAAGAAAATGAATCCCTTCGGAAACGCCTTGACCACCTGCCCGTTGCCAGGCATGAAGTTCTTCGAGTTGAACGAGAAGACCGCCTCGACCGCCTTCTTCGAGCGGTTCTTGAAGGTGTACTCCAGTCCCGCCACGGGCAGGCAGGCGTGGTCCGCGTCGTTGGGCTCGAACGGGCTCCAACCGGTGATTTCCACGTCCAGAGGCAATGCGGGATCGCTCAGTCGCACCATCCCGAAGGGAAAACGTGCTTGGAACTCGGCATCCATGAAGCGCGGCAAGCCGTACGCCCGGTTGCCGGCGCCATTGCCAGTTTGCGGCGGGCCGAACAGCTTCCACGTCGGTACTTGGCCTTCCAGCACGCGAGCGACGTGGCCGCCGTCCGATCCGATGCCCTTGACGCAGACCGCCGCGAACACGCAGGGCTCGTTGTAGACGTCCGGCTGGTTGCGCAGCGAAACGTGCGACAGGGCGCCGGTGCCCTCCAGGCAGATCATGCCGGCCCCCATCCCGCCCATGGGGAACGCGATGCGGCTGTTGTGCTCACCCGCGTAGGGGCCGTTGTAAGTCCGGAGTTGACGCCGGCTTGCCCCCCGCCCGCCTCGCCCGCGTGGTGCGTCTGCCATGGCGAGAACCTGCCCGTCAAGACTGCTTCCGGGAACTGCCTCCGCCGCGCTCGTCGCTCCCAATGCTCCGGCGGTCACCACTGATTTCCTCAGAAAATCGCGACGTGGCATCGAAGTCTCGTCCTTGCGGTAGTTGGGCATATCGACCTCCTCATGTTGTCGTGCGGATACCCCCACCAAACCGTCTGAATGGCGGTATCTTACTTGGATCGGTCCGCCCGTCCACCTGCCCCGCCGCCATGTCTCGACGCCAGGGGCCGTCAGTGTATTGGCCAGCGATCGGATCCCACCTCGCACCGGGGCGGGTGCCGGGCCAGTTCATCGCATCGCCCGTGGTGGGTTGGCGACGATCGGCCGTCAGGGGCTCGCGCCGCACGAGAGATTGATCGGGATCGTCTCGCCGCTGGCGCACAGCTTGAAGGCCAGGACATCCAGCGTATCGACGTTCCGATCACCGTTGAGATCCGCCTTGGCGCATTGGGGAGCCGCCTCCAGGTCCGTGGTGCCCAGGCACCACTGCAGATGGGCGAAGTCCGCGAGGTCCGCATCGTTGTCATTGTCGAAGTCCGGCCAGCCTACGGCCAGGGTAGCCGCGTTCGAGGGTACACTGCCTCCGATGTTGGTCGCCACGCAACGATAGGAGCCTGCTTCGCTGGGAGTGACCCCGGCCACGGTCAGCATGGTGGTTTGCGCGCCCGAATAGGAGCCGCCGTCGTTCAGGTCCACGGTGTCCTTCTGCCAGCGGTAGCTCAGCGGGGCTGTGCCCGTCGCCTGGGCGATGAAGGTCGCGTTTCCACCAGGCAACACGGTGCGGCTGGCCGGGTGCTGCGTGAACACCGGAGGCAGATCGCCCGACACGAACGCGAGCTGCGATTCCTGGACCCAGCCGACGGTGCCGTCGAAATCGCACCTCCACCAATACTGGCCTTTGGCCAGCACGCCGGCAAGGCTGTGAGCCAGGATCGTGCCCTCGTCGTTGGTCGGCAGGCTGGCGAAGGACTCGTAGTTGGTTCCCGGGCCGAGCCGGACGGACGTGGAAGCAATCGTGCGAACCACGTTGTCCGCCGTGAACGACGTGCTCTGCACCTTGGGTAGTACGTTGACCATCATGATGCCGTTGGCTACCGCTCGCTCGGAACCGTCCGAAGGGACGTTCTTGACCTGACCGTTGACCACCATGGTCGACGAGCCGCCGCCGTCGAGGTTGTAGCCCCAGGTGGCAGCCAGAGAGTTGACCGAGAAGGCCGCGAGTTCCGCCATGGTCATGCCGACACTGGCGGTGCTCCGCCCGTCCACGACGATGAAGAAGATGTGCGTGTCGTTGTAGGCGACCGCCGTTCGCGGATGGCGAACGATCAAGCCGGCGTTGTCCGTGGGCCGCGCCACACCGTTGGCCAGGTAGATGAAGTTGCCCCCCACGCAGGCGTAGGTCTTGGTCCAGTCGTTGGAGCTTCGCGTGCTACAGCCGGATTCGTAATCGTTGAGCTCCTGCGAGATGCCGATTGTGGCCCCGATGCTCACGTTGGCCAGCAGCGTCGTCGCCTGCGACCCCGTGGCCGACAGCACGATGTGATCGAACGGGATCCACGACGAGCCCTGGTTCTGCCGGATCTCACGCACGGTGCCGATGACCTGAGCCGGCTGCGGCTTGATGAGCAGAGGTTCGCTGAGCTGCACGAGCACCTCGACGCCGCTGTGATCGGTATGGGTGTTGTTGTCGTATTGCGGCGTGTAAAGGATGAGGTGGTTGGCGCCGCGGCTCTCGTTGATTCCATTGAACGTCTGCGTTGCGCCGGTCGCATGGTATCGAACGTACTGGCGGTCAGCCGTATGGTTGACACAACCGCCCATGAACACCGTCCGGTTGAGCTTCCAGGCCATCCCGCTCCAGCCGCCGAACTCGGGGAATCGCTTGCTGTACCAGCCGGAGTGAATCTGCCCGCCGGCTGGTACGCCGGTGGTCGTGTTGTAAAAGTCCCCGTTGACCGCCACGACCACTTGGTTGCGCTGGCCCCAGGTCTGGCCCCAGTAGTTGATGGCCCCGTCGTATCGAGAAGCCTGGTTGCGGACAGTCTCCTTGCCACTGTACAGCTTGCCGCCGGCGATGCTGGTCTCCAGCGTGCAGTTGAGGTTGCTCCGCTGCATCCTCGCGACGAAGCAGTTGTTGGGTCCGGAGACGGTGAACTCGCGATACTCGAAACCATCTCCGATCGTAATCCATTGTGCCCACGATATTTGAGGGCAAATGGCGGCCCACAGGAGGGCCAAGGTCAACGCGCGGTGTTTGATCGTCATGGCCGTCTCCGTTCTGCGGATTGGGTGCTCCGGGGCGATAACCGCGAGTCGATTTCCCCTGTCGCCCGGGCTTCGACGCGTCCCCTCGTCCTTCGATTCGGATGACCGAGTTAGCTCATATATGTTAGCAGGAATGGCCCCCGAAAAGCAAGTTTCCGCCCCGAGCCGCGTCTCTGTGGTGTGTGCAAGGCTGGGGGGGCGTGTTTCGGCCCGGTGTGCGCGAGCATGGGTATTGCTGTATAAGATACAGTGCGACAGCCTGGTGGAGTCTGGAACGTGGGCGGATCACACAGCAAGGATGTGCCTGCGTTTCAATCACAATCACCTGAAGCGCTGCCACGGAGAACAACCCTACACAGAAGGATGGAGTCATATGCGAACCCTCCTCGTCGTCGCGGTCGGTGGCCTCGCGTTTGTCGGTGTTCTGCGGGCCGCGGAGTTGCACGTGGCCATGAACGGCGCGGATTCCAACCCCGGCACGCGGGCTGAGCCCCTACGCACGATTCAGCGGGCCGCCGACCTGGCCCAGCCGGGCGACACCATCACCGTGCACGAGGGCGTGTATCGTGAGCGTGTCAACCCGCCACGAGGGGGCGAGTCCGACATTAAACGCATCACCTACCAACCGGCCCCGGGGGCAAAGGTCGAGATCAAGGGCTCCGAAATCGTCACCGGCTGGACCAAGGTGCAGAACGATACATGGAAAGTCGTCCTCCCGAACTCGTTCTTCGGCGAGTTCAACCCTTACCGCGATTGCATCCACGGCGACTGGTTCAACGGCCGGGGCCGCGAGCATCACACCGGGGCCGTGTATCTCAACGGCGACTGGCTGACCGAAGCGGTGACCCTCGACGAGGTGCTGGCACCCGCGGGAAGCATCCCTTCATGGTTCAGCGACGCGGGGGGCGGGACGCTGTTGAACGTGGCTTGGTTGCGGCTCGGCGGTGATGACGAGGGCGGCCGGCGCATCCCGGCCTCAAGCTTCGCCGCCCAGCACGGCATTCAGACCGCCCCCGCCAGCGAAGGCGGCGACTGCGTCGGCTGGATCGAGCACGGCGACTGGCTCCGCTACGACGGGGTAGACTTCGGGCAACGCACGGAACGCCTGGAGGTTCGCGTGGCTTCCGCCACGGCCGGCGGGATTATCGAGTTCCACCTGGACACGCCCCAGGGCGAATTGCTCGGCACCTGTTCGGTGCCCCACACCGGCGGGTGGCAGGCGTGGAGGTCCATGGCCGTCGAGCTCCAGCCGGTCAGTGGCGTGAAAACCCTCTGCCTGACCTTCAAGGACCGCCGATCCGATGGCAAGGCCAACCCGACCTTGAACCCGCAGCTCTGGTACGCCGAGGTCGACGGCGCGAACACCACCATCTGGGCGCGGTTCCACGGCGTCGATCCCAACGTGCAACTCGTCGAGATCAACGTCCGACAATCGGTCTTCTACCCCGATCAGCCGGGCCGCGACTACATCACCGTCCGCGGTTTCGCGATGCGACATGCGGCCACACCCTGGGCGCCGCCGACCGCCGAGCAGATTGGGCTCGTCGGCACCCACTGGAGCAAGGGCTGGATCATTGAGAACAACGTCATCAGCCACTCGACCTGTACCGGCATCGCGCTCGGCAAGCACGGCGATGAGTTCGACAACACTTCCGCCAATACCGCCGAGGGCTACGTCAAGACCATCGAGCGGGGATTGGCCAACAACTGGAACAAACAGACCATCGGCCACCATATCGTCCGCGACAACGTCATTTCGCATTGCGAGCAGGCGGGGATCGTCGGCAGCCTCGGCCCGGTCTTCAGTGTCATCACCGGCAACGTCATTCACGACATCCACGTACGCCGCCTGTTCACCGGTGCGGAGATGGCGGGCATCAAGCTCCATGCCGCGATCGATGTAGAGATCACCCGCAATCACATCTATCGCGCTTGCCGGGGGATCTGGCTGGACTGGATGGCCCAGGGAACGCGTGTGACCCGCAACCTGCTGCACGACAACGGACCCAGCGAGGATCTGTTCGTCGAGGTCAACCACGGACCGTTTCTGGTGGACAACAACCTGCTGCTGTCGCCGACGGCTATTTTGGACATGTCGCAGGGTGGGGCCTACGCGCATAACCTGATCGCGGGGCGAGTCCTCCTGCGGCCCGAACTGGGGCGTGAAACGCCGTTTCATCCGCCGCACTCGACCGAGGTCGCGGGGCTGCGCAACATCCCCGGTGGCGACAGCCGCTTCTACAATAATCTCTTCGTCGCGGCGAACGGTCTGGCCGAGTATGACGGTGCCCACTTCCCCGTGTGGATGGCCGGCAACGTGTTTCTGAACGGAGCGGCGCCATCTCGGCACGAGGCCGACCCGGTGGTCAAACCCGAGCCCGTGCCACCCCCGCAGATGAATGAGGCCGCCGACGGTTGGTACGTGGAGCTCAATCTGGGGCTCGACCCGGCCGCCGGGGCTCGCCGGCCTTTGGTCACCACCGAATTGCTCGGCAAAGCCCTCGTGCCGGGTATGCCCTACGAGCAGCCCGACGGTGCGCCGATCCGCGTGGACACCGACTACCTCGGCCGGCCGCGGAGCGATTCCAACCCGACGCCCGGCCCGTTCGAGCACCTTGCCGCTGAGCCGCTCCGCGTCAAAGTCTGGCCGTGACCAGCAAGCAGAGCCGCGACCGTGAGGGAGCGGTGGCTTTGATAGCGAAGAACCGCTTCCTTACGGGCGCGGCTCTGATCGGGCGAGAACGTTTTCACACGTTCTCAGTCCTTTGAAATCGACGATCGAGGATGTGGGCCGACCAGCCGTATGTCGTGGATGGTGACGTCGTCCGGGACATCGAGCGCCAGGCCGGTGATGCCGCCGACGTAGGCGGGTGATCCCGCAAGATCCACCGTGACCCAGTTCTTGTCGCCTGCGGGGATTGTGGCGCTGGCGGACCGCTCTTTCTGCCACCACGTGTTCCGCCAGGCGGCCCATTCGCTGGGCTTGGTCGAGGCCTTGTCCGGGGGCGTGCCGCGCCAGAACACCGTCATGCTGCCGGCGTTGCTCGCGGAGATCCGCACGGTGAGGCGTGGAGCGGCCTCCGCTCGCCAGAAAGCCATCGGGCCAATCATCCGCACCGGTCGAGTGGTGTCCACGGCTTGGATCGTCAACCCCCGGCCCGCTATCGGGTGGCCCGCGTCCCGGCCGTTCTGGTAGTGCCACCCCTGCCTCGCGCGATCGAAGCTCCACGCCGGCGGCTCGGGCGAAGCCAACCGCCGGGCCTCGGCCCGGATCTGCTCGATGCCGCCCAGAACGAACGTGCAGGCGTATTCATAGACGATGTTGTGATCGAGGATCTCGGTGGCAATCGGTGACATGTAGCCCGTGTTGGCGGACTTCTCGTCGCCGCTGCCGCGTTGGCCATGGAATCCGCCGTGAAACTCCATCGCCGTCGGCACGCATACCCCGATCCCGGTGCCCGCGTCATTGAGCAGCGCCGCCCAGTGCTCCGTCGCCAGGAAGTTGACCCACGGCCAGGGCTCTCGGTGGTCGTTGCGCACTTCGCTCGTCTCCTCGCCGGTGAACGGCTTATCTCCCTGGTAGGTGATGAGCCTATGCCATGGCCCGTTCACATAGACCGCGGGCACCTCCTGGCTCGTGCCGGGATACTGGGTCTTGTCTTCGCGGGCGTTGGTCAGACGGGCCCGGTAGGCGAACTTCGGCGCATCCGTCGACAGGGTGATCCAGGTCTCCATGACGCACTCGCCGGGGTCGTTCTCCATCGGCCAGAGCATGGGCACTGTCTTGACGTAGAGCTCGCCGTCGCGGACCCGATGCTCGAGCACCTTGGAGCCGTTATGGAAGGCATCGCCGGTCTGGATCGGATTCCATGGGAAACCCGCCCAATGTGGGCTCTTGCGTTTGCCTTCGCGTTGGTAGTTGCCGGGCCCGGAGTAGTACGACTGCTGGATCTGCCGACCCAGATCGTGCGAGTTGATCAGGTTCGGTCCGCCGGGCTGGGAGACGTGCGTGATCGCGCCGCCCCAGTCGAGGTGGATGCCGACGCGGATGAACTCGTTCTCGACGAACACCACGGCGGATCGGCTGTCGCCGGATGGGGGCTGACCTTCCGACGCGATCGCAACGGACATCAAACCACAAACAACAAGGAGGATCTTTGCACCCATTTCATTCTCCCCTATCGAATCAGGCCGCCATCCCGCCTGAAGTTACGCCGATCATCGCTCCCACTTGGGCGCCTCCCATCGGCGTTTATCAGCGTATATCGGCGGTTGTCCTTCCCGTCCGCCAGCCCGGGCGGTCAACGGATCGTCGATGTCCCTTGCCGATCCTCGCGACCCTCGCGTTTGCCAGGATTCCCGTCGCCTGCGTTGACGGGTCATCCGGGGCATCTCTCCTCCGGCCGGCCGGAGGACGCGGAACCCGTCGAGACGACCTTACCGCATTCGGGGCAGACGCCCGAACTGTTGCCGGTCAGATTGTACTCGCACCGGGGGCACAGTCCTCTTGCCTCCCGGCGCCTCGATGGCGTGCCTTTGGGTGTTAGAGCATTTCACGCAATGGCGTAGCGGCCGCCGCCCCTGGTAGCCCGCGAACTCGCAAGGAATACGCCAATCGCCACGGCTCGGCTGAGCTCGCCGAAGTCGGGGGGCGACCGCTACGATGGGGCGTGAATCGCTCTAGCTCGGTTCTTGACGGGCGTATACTCAGTGTGCCGGAGGAGTCGCCTTGAACCGGGTATCATCTCTACGGTCGACGCGCGGATGGCCGATCCTTGATGGCCCGCAGTTCATCCATTCCCGGGTCGGGAGGCGCGACGGCTGATTCGGCGAACAGCTCTGCATCCAACTTCCGCGGCAGGTTGGCGAACCGCCCCGTACGGGTGCGGTATTCCCGCTCAACCTCCAGAAGGTGGTCGCAGAGACGGTCCACGTCGTTGCCGAAATCGGCACACACCGCGCGGCGAATCGCGCGCACTTCGTCGATCAGCGGATCGCTGATGGGCCGGTCCTCGGTATCGCTCATGACGTCACCTCACGTTCCCCACACTACCTCCGGTGTGGTAATCATCGGCGGCATATAACCCAATCGCTGGCAGATGATCCGCAGATGCTCCAGCTTGTTCATGTTGGCCAAGTGCCGGACATTCCAGGACAAGACATACTCCACGCGGTGGACGATGGCCGCAGCCACGTGTACCGCATCGCCAGATTCCTCTGGACCGGGCATCACCTTTTCGCCCACAAGGATTTTGGCCACGCCGCGGACCTCTTGCGTCAGCGGGAGGATCTCGATTTCCACAGTCATCTTCATCGCGAGATCCGCAAGCGGGAAGACGGGATTCGAGAGTTCGGTCAGGACTTCGGGGGAAATCAACAACTGATGACGCTCCCGTTGTCTTGCCCACCACTGCCGGCTCTGCTCTCGCCGGTAGACGCTCGCGGCGTCCGTCCGGTCAGAAACGCACGCGCTGAAGAAGCTAGTCTCAAGGTACACTCGAGCCATGACCACCCCATTTTAGCCTATGCCTGCCGGTGAAGCGACGCGATGGATCCTGCTTTGCGCTGAATTGGAGCGTTGGGTCGCGCATCTTGCAGACATTTCATCACGGCTTCGGCATGGCATTTGAAACCACCTGGCGGCTCGACTCCGTGGCTCCCGGATTGTCCGCGTCCGGGACACGGGCTGGATGCCATTATGTCTGTGTGCAGCGGGTGTGGCAAGGGTGTCCTGGGCGGATGGCGACTCCGGGTGCGTGACAACTCAGGCGGGTGGGATTGGCGTTCTACCGGCCCGATAGGGGCCAAGGGGGGTAGCCACGGGTGGAGTGAGCCGCAGGCGAGCGGAGGAATAGGCGGATCTCGTTTCGACGGGTTTTGCGTCGGCTGGCTGCGCGGTCGCACCGCTCCACCCGTGGCTACAGCCATCGGGGTTCGTCTGCCGGGGCCTTGTGCGGTCAGGCACTTTCGTTGTGGTGCGGGCATCCTGCCTGCCCCGGCAGTCTGGAAGGCTGCATCACGACGAAGCTGAGGAACCGAGACCGCCGCTACCGAACCGGCCTCGCGGCCTCGACGAAGGCCAGGACGTTCTCCCAGGGCGTCTCCGGCTGAATCATGTTCGACGGGCAAAGGATGCCGCGCTTTCCTTCGCCGCACAGTTGCTTCAATTCGCGCACCGTGCGGCGAACATCGTCCGGCGTGCCGAACGGGAAGGTTCGTTGCGAGCTGATGGTGGCGCAGAGGGTGATGCGCTTGCCGAACTCGCGGTGGACCTCGGCAAAGTCCATGCACTCGGGCTGGATCGGATGCAATATGTCGAAGCCGAGGTCGACGATGTCGGGCACGATATCCCGGATGCAGCCGCAACTGTGGAGGAAGGTGCGCACGTGCGGGAATCGGCAGCGGACGTGGTCGAGGACCATCGCCCACCGCGGCTTGATGAGCCGTCGCCACATGGCAGGCGAGATCTGCATGCCCGTCTGCGCCCCCGCATCGTCGTAGAAGCAGAGCACGTCGATGCCCGCCTGCGCCGAGGCCAGGGCCAGTTGCCGGGTGTAGTCGGCGACCTTGGCGATGAGGGCCTCGGTCAGGGAGGGATTGAGGATGGTGTCGGCCAGAAAAGTCTCCATGCCCCGCAGCCACCACGACCATTCGTAGATACTCCCCGCGTAGCCGAAGACCGGGTAACCCCGCTCCTGGTACCTGGCAATAGGGGTCAGGTCGATGGCCGCGTCGAGTGCCGGGCTTGGGTACGCCTCGATCTCTCGCACCGATTCCGCCCGGGCCAGCGGCGGGTAGGTCCGGTCGACGGTGCCCTCCACGCCGCCGGCACTGTGGCCGATGCCCCATTCATCGAAGGTGGTGCCGGGCTCGATATGGTCATGCCAGGCTTGGGGATCTTCTCCCGCGAATCGGGCCTTGAGCGAGAACGTGCGGAAGTCGCAGTGGAAGTACTCTGCCGGATCGGCCGCGCCGGTCCACTCGGCAAACTGCCTCCGGATGGGTGGTGTGAAGCCGGGGAGCGCACCCACGTCCACGGTGAAGGGCATCCACCGCGGTGTGCCGCCCTCCAGGAGCGCGTTCAGGTTGTCGCGCGAATGGCTTGGCATTCTGTTTCCGTCTCAATTCCGTCCATCCCGCAATGGCTCCGCCGCCGGCGGCGCTTCCGGTCGCCCTCAACTCTACCTGCCAACGTGCTGGTGATCCACCCGCCGGTCGCCGCAGCCCGCCTTCGGTGGCGGGGGGGCGCTGTTGAATCAGTCCTCGGGCTGTGGCTTCTGGGGCTGCGGGGGAGCCTTGCCGCCGGGCGGGAGTTGGGCGAGCGTTTGGCGATCGATGCGGGGGTCGAGGCCGGCCTTGACGACGCTGCGTCGGCGGCGGATATGCCAGTAGATGCCGCCGGCGAGCAGGGCGGCCAGGGAGACGACGACCACGATGGTGTGGGTGGCACTGCGGACGCCGCCCTGGATCTCAGCGAGGTTCTCGCCGAAGAACCAGCCGAGCATGATGAAAGCAGGGACGCTGATGGCGGCGGCGAGGCCGTCGGCGACGAAGAAGGTGTACAGCGGAACCTTCAGCACGCCGGAGGCCACGAAGATCATCGGCCTTGGGCCGGGCATGAAGCGGCCGGCGAAGATGATCTTGTTGCCGTGGCGGGCGAAGAGTTGCTCGGCCAGCAGCAATCGCGAGGGGTGCACGAGTCGGCGGACGAAGCGGTGTTCGAGCACGTGGTGTCCGAAACGTCGCCCGATGGTGAAAAGCACCAGATCGCTGCCCAGCACGCCGACCAGGGCGACCGCGATCATAATCGGAACGCGGGCATAGCCGGCATGGCAGAGGTACCCTGCCGTCAGCAGAGGCACATCTTCAGGCATGGGCAGCCCCATCCCGGTGCACAGCAGGATGAGGAACACGCCCAGATAGGGCCAATGCTCATAGCTCATCGAGCGACCCCTTCCACATCGGCCCTATCCAGAGGGCCGCGGCGTCCCATGGAACAGCCACGGAATATAACGCGTGGTGCCGTTTGCGGCAATCGCGCGACTCAACCGGCGACGATCGCGGCGCGTTGTGCGTGGAGCCAGGCGAGCCATTCGTCGATGCCCTCGCCGGTCTTGGCCGACAGGGGGATGAGCGGGGCACGCGTGTTGAGCCGGGCGAGATCCTCGCGCACACGATCGACGCGAAAGTCGAGCACGCCGAGCAAATCCACCTTGGTCAGTAGGATCACGTCCGCTTGTTGGAAGAGGGTGTAGTACTTGGCGACCTTGTCGTCGCCTTCGGGCACGCTGAGCAGGACGACCTTGCGGTGCTCGCCGAGGTCGAACGCCGCCGGGCAGACCATGTTCCCCACATTCTCGATAAACAGGAAGGCGAGCGACTGTAAATCGAGTCCGGCGAGGGCCTCGGCCACCTGCGTGGCGGAGAGGTGGCAGCCGGTGCCGGTGTTGATCTGCGTGGTGTGCACGGCCAAGTCGCCGAGCCGCTCAGCGTCGCGGGTGGTCTGCAGGTCGCCGACCAGCACGCCGCACGGATGCCGCGGGCCCAGTAGGGGGATGGTCTTTTCGAGCAGGGTGGTCTTACCGCTGCCGGGGCCGCTCATCAGGTTGAGAGCTAACAGACCGGCCTGCTGCAGGGTACGGCGGATCGCGGCGGCCACCGCGTCGTTGGCTTTCAGCACACTCTCGACTACGTGAATCTTCATGGCAGCGGGGTCTCCGCGGGAGTATCACATTCAACAGCCTTGAGCACAATCTCGTGCCCGGCGATTATCTCCACGTCGGCCTGTCCGCACGATGGGCAGGCAAAACTCAGAGCCGTCAGGTCCGGCTCGAACTCTCGCCCGCACGGTCGGCATAACGCGACCGCCGGCCGCACGGTTTGGCTCAGAACCGCGCCCTCGGCCAGGGTGCCCTCGGCACACGCCTCGAACGCCAAGTCCAGGGCCTCGGGCACCACCTGTTTGAGTGCTCCGAGTTCGACCTCGATCGCGGTGATGCGCGCGGCCCCGTGCTGCATGGCTACGGCGGCGGCCTGGTCAACGATCGCCATGGCAATGGTCGCCTCATGCACGGGCGGATTCCTTCAACGAAACGCTACGCGGCGGCGGCGCCTGCACGCTTGTCCCGCGAAGCGGCAAGCCGGTCCGTGAGTCTTGCTCGCGAATCATGGATGCTACTCATACGCGCCGGCTCAGCATTTCGAACGCGCCGGTTACGCGCTCGTATGTGCCGGCTCATCGCTCATACGCGCCGGCCCATTACGCATACGCGCCGGCTCAGCAGATTCGCGGGAGCTCCTCACCGTAGGGGCGCTGCACGAGCCGTCGCCCGCCGCTGCGGGTCACCAGTTCCACCAGCGGCGGCTGGGCCTCCAGTACATGCCCCACGACGGCCGCATGCTTTCCGAGCGGATGCTCGCGGCACGCGGCCAGCGCACGATCCGCGTCTTCGGGCGGCACGACCACGACGACCTTGCCCTCGTTGGCGACCAGCAGGGGGTCAAGGCCTAGCAGCTCGGCCGTGTGCCGGGCGATGCCGGTCATGGGGATCGCCCGCTCCTCGACGCATACGGTCATTCGGGTCGCCTGGCACAGGTCCGCGAGCACGCCCGCCAGCCCACCGCGCGTCGGGTCGCGCATGAACTTCAAATCGACCCCGGCGGCATACAACCGATCGATCAGCCCGTTGACCGGGGCTACGTCGCTGCGCAACTGGGTTTGCAGGCCGAGACCCTCGCGGGCACACATCACCGCCAGTCCGTGCTCGGCGATCCGGCCGGTCACGATAACCGCGTCGCCGGGCGCGACGCGGCCGAGATCCAGCCGGACTCCGCCGCGAAGCTCGCCCACGCCGGCCGTGGTGATGATGAGCCCGTCGCCACGCTGGTGTTCGACCACCTTGGTGTCGCCGGTGACGATGTTCACACCGGCCTCACTGGCGGCGGCAGCGATCGAGTCGATGACCCGATCGAGCAGCGAGAGCGGCAGGCCCTCTTCGAGGATCACTGCCAGGCTTAAGGCTCGCGGGACGGCCCCCATGACCGCGAGGTCGTTGACCGTGCCGCAGACCGCCAGTCGGCCGATGTCGCCGCCGGGAAACTCGATCGGTTGAACCACGTGGCTGTCGGTGGTGAAGGCCAGACGGCCCGGTGGCAACTCCAACAGGGCGCTGTCGCCGAGCGGGTCGAGTAGCGGATTGCCCAGCCGAGGCAGGAACCGCTCGGCAATCAGCCGCTGCGTCAGTTCGCCGCCGCCACCGTGGGCGAGCACAATCTGGTCGTTCGGGTCGCTCATGCGTTCGTGTGACCGTACTTATACCACGCCGCGCAGGTTCCTTCACTGCTGACCATGCACGGGCCGATCGGGGTGGCCGGTGTGCAGCGGCTCGCGAAGAGGCCGCAGTCGGTGGGCACGGCCTTGCCCTGGATGACCTCGCCGCACTTGCAGCCGGGCGGGTCGTAGTCCGGGCCGATGGCCAGCCCGAAACGCTTCAGGGCGTCGAATCGCCGGTATGGCGGACGCAGAGCCAGGCCGCTGACAGGGATGGTCCCCATGGCGCGCCAGACCGTGTCGGCGGGCTCGAAGACCTCCGCGATGCAGGCTCGGGCGGCCGGGTTGCCCTCGGGACGCACGGCGACACCGTAAGCGTTTTCCAGTCGCGGCCGGCCGTCGGCGATCTGCTCGAGCAGGTGGGCGATCGCGGCGAGAAGCTGCTCCGCCTCGAAGCCGGCCACCACGCAGGGTTTGCCGAACCGCTCGACGATCGGCCGGTAGGGCTCCATGCCGATCACCACGCTCACGTGGCCGGGCAGCAGAAATCCGTCCAGGGGCACATCGCCGGCCGACAGGATCGCGTTCAGGGCGGGCATCACCAGTTTGTGCCCCATGAGCAGGGTGAAATTGTCGAGGCCCTGGGCATGGGCTTCCATGACCGCCGCCGCACTGGCCGGCGCCGTGGTCTCAAACCCGACGGCGAGGAACACGACTTGACGGTCCGGGTGCTCCCGTGCGTGCCGGACGGCGTCGCGTGCGGAGTAGACGACGACGATGCGGCCCCCCTCCGCTCGGCGACGCTCCAGACTGCCGGTCGCGCCGGGTACACGCACCATGTCGCCGTAGGTGCAGACGGTCACGTCAGGCCGACCGGCGATCTCGCAGGCCGCGTCGATGTAGCCCTGCGAGGTGACGCAGACCGGGCAGCCCGGGCCGCTGATCAGCCGAACGCCGGCCGGCATGAGCGACTTGACCCCGCTGCGAAACAGCGAGACGGTGTGCGTTCCGCAGACCTCCATGATCCGGGCTTCGCCAACCCGCTCGGCCAGGCGGCAGATGCGCTCCGCGAGCGGCGATCTCGTCGGCTGGATCATGGGCTCAGCTCCCCGGGAATCTCATCGACCAGCTCGGCCTCTTGGAGGTATTTCCAGGTTTCCGCGGCCTCGGTCTCGTCGAGCACGTTCAAGGCAAAGCCCGCGTGCACCAGAACCCAGTCGCCGACCCCCGCCTGGGGCGTGAAGGACAGCCCTACCTCGACACGCGTGCCCTGAAAGTCGACCGTGCCCACCCGCGATACGGGGCCGTCGCCCTCGCGAACCTCGATGATCTTGCCCGGTACCGCCAAACACATGGCTCGATTCTCCAAGACTGCACACCCGTAGCGCTCGCCCCCCCCGCCACGGCGGGCAGGCTGCGGCGACCGGGCAGAGCCGCGACCGTCAGGGAGCGGGGCATGCGAGAACCGCTTCCTGACGGGCGCGGCTCTGCTGGGCGACCACGCACGCGAAAGCACTGCTCACAGAGCAGTGGCACACGGGACGCTGACACGCGACGAGACGCGGCCCTGCCGGGCGGCCACCACCGCCTGGCCCAAGGCCAGCCCGCCATCGCCGGCAGGTACCTGACGGTGCGTGAGAACCTCATGTCCCCGGACCGCCAGCAGATCGTAGATGCGATCGCTCAAGAGCGAATTCGCGAAACACCCGCCGGTGAGTATCACCCGGTTGAGCCCCCGTTCCCGAGCCACGTGATCCGCAGCCTCAACCAACATTGTAGCGATTGTCTCGTGAAATGCTCGCGCCAGCGACGCCGGATCGGCGCCCGCCCGCTGACGACGCAGCAACTCGGCCAACATGGGGCGCGCATCGAGAACGAACGGGCCGCCGCCCTCAGACGCTGCTTTCTCCTCAGAAGGTGTGCACGATGCCTGCTCAGAGCCGCGACCGTCCTCAGAGCCGCGACCGTCAGGGAGCGGTTCTTCTCCGCAGCGACCAACCGCTCCTCGACAGTCGCGCCTCTGATACGCTGCGATCTTCTCCGGTATCCTCGTATGGGGCAGAATCTCCGCGGCGGGCACACGGCTCGCGATCGCTTCAAGGATCATCGCCGCCTGGGCCTCGCAGCGGTTCTCGTCGCATAAATCCATCAGAAACGCGACCGCGTCAAACAACCGCCCGAGGCTCGATGTGGGCACGCCGCTTGCCGTGTGTCGCAATCGCTGCGCGGCGATAGCGAGGGCCTGTGGATCCACCCGCGCGAACGCCTCCGGGGCCAGCTCCGCAAACGGGCCGTCGCTCATCCGCGAGAGCAGTCCCGCCGCCGGTCGCCACGTCTGCCGAGCCCCCGCGTCGCCGCCCAGTAACGGGAAGTATTGCAGATGCGCCGCTCGCTCGAAGCCCGCCTCGTCGGCAACGAGTACCTCGCAACCCCACACGGCTCCGTCCGGCCCGTAGCCCGTGCCGTCGCACGAAACGCCGACCACCGGTTCGGTCAGCCCATGCTCGGCCATGCAGGCGACCACGTGGGCGTGATGATGCTGCACCTCGACGACCGGCAGACCGAGTTGCCGGGCATATCGCGTGGCCGCGTAGTCCGGGTGCATGTCACAGGCCACCACTTGCGGCTCGACACGCAACAAGCGCTTGAACTGCTCAATCGTGTCCACGAAATGCCGATAGGCCTCGGCATTCGACAACTCGCCCAAGTGTTCACTGACCACCGCTTGCCGACCGGCCAGCAGGCAGACGGTGGACTTCAACTCGCCACCGACGGCCAGCACAGGCCGCGGCGATTCAAACGCCAGCTCGATCGGGGCCGGGGCGAATCCCCGTGCTCGCCGAATCGGCAGGGCGGGTACCTCCGGCCGACCGGAAGCCAGCACCACCGAGTCGTCCACCCGGCGGGCGATCTCGCGGTTGTGCATCAGGAACACGTCAGCCAGGCCTCCCAGTCGCCGCAACGCCTCGTCGTTGTCGCAGCACAAAGGCTCCTCAGACGGGTTCCCGGAAGTCATGACCAAAGGCGGCAACCCCTCCGCAAAGAGCAGGTGATGCAACGGCGTATACGGCAGCATCAGCCCGATCCGATCCAGTCCCGGCGCCACCTGCCGGGAGAGAGGTCGTGCATCACCGCTCTGCAACTGCCTGTCACTGTCTATCATTCGTGTGGCACTGCCCTGTGAGCAGTGCGGAACGCGTGTAGGCGCTCCCATGTCGCTGCCCTGTGACCAGTGTCCATCCCGCATCGCCACCAGCACGATCGGCCGCTCAACGCGACTCAACTCCGCTATGGCCGCCTCGTCAATGACCGCCAGCCGCTGGGCCTCTTCGAGCGAGCCAACCATCACCGCCAGCGGCTTGGCTTCGCGCCCTTTGCGCTCCCGCAGTCGGGCCACCACCTCGTCGTCATCCGCCCGGCAGGCCAGATGAAAACCGCCCAGCCCCTTGATCGCCGCGATCTCGCCTTTCCGCAGTCGCTCCGCGCATTCACGGATGGCATCACCCTCCAGTTCCCGCCCAACCGCGTCCGTCAGCCATACCCGCGGCCCGCAGACCGGACAGGCGTTCGGCTGGGCGTGGAACCGCCGGTCGGCCGGGTCGTCGTATTCCGCCTGGCACTGCGGGCACATGACGAACGAGCGCATGGTCGTGTTCGGCCGGTCGTACGGCACCGCCTCGATGATCGAGTATCGCGGGCCGCAGTTCGTGCAGTTGGTGAACGGGTAGCGATATCGCCGATCCGCCGGGTCGTGCAATTCCCGCAGGCAGTCGGCACAAGTGGCCACGTCGGGCGTGATCTCGGCATCCTGCACACCGTTCCGCTCGCTGGCTTCAATGTGAAACGCGGTCTCGTGTCGCGCGGGGATCGCCGTGCGGATCAACTCGGAGATGCGGGCTAGCGGCGGCAGCTCAGCCTGCAACCGGGCGACGAACCGCTCGATGCTCTCTGGTGGCCCCTCGATCTCGATGAACGCTCCGCGGCTGTCATTGCCGACCAGCCCCGCGAGCCCGAGATCCCGGGCCACCCGATAAACAAACGGCCGAAACCCCACGCCCTGCACACGCCCACGCACGTCCAGCCGCTGCCGCGTTCGCGTATTATCCTCTCGTGGTTCGCCCATGTCTGCCTGCCGACCCGTCATCCGTGCGATCCTACCGCGGCCACTGGCCCTCGACCGTAAGGGAGCGGTCGCACGCTGCCATGAGGAGCCGCTTCCTTACGGTCGCGGCTCTGACGCCACACACAGCTTCAGAAAATCTACCGCCTGGATCATAGGCTTGCACGGCGACCCAGGCCCTCTGCGATCAACGCGGCCAAGAACCTCTGACCATCACGGCAAGCGTTCGAGCCGATAGACCGCACCGGCGGTGAGCTTGGCGGTCAGCGGCGCCCCGAGCGGGGTGCGGCCGTCCTCGGCGAAGATGGCGAGTCGGCCCTCGACGTCGCTCTGCTTGCCCATCGAGATGATCTGGCGATCGGGGCCGAGAGCACGGTCCGCCTCGTGGTCGTGCCCCTCACCGTCGGTGAGCACGAGCTTCTTTTGCAGCCAGCGGGCGAACAGCCGATTGCGGTCCAGGCTGGAGATCGCCCCCGCCCCATAGAGCACGCCAAGCACCCGCCCGTCGCGGATGACCCATCCGGCGGCCACGATGTACCGATCGGCTTCATCGAGGTTGCCGAGCATCTCCCGCGGCTCGGCGAACGCCATCCCGTCATTCGACAGGGCGTACCACAGCTTGTCCCGGTTAGCGTGTAGAGCCATCAGGTACCAGGGCTTGCCGCCCGAGGTGAGCTTCTTCACGTCATTGACCATCCGCGGCACGTCCAGACAGAGCCCCTCATAGCGAAACCGCCGACCGTCTACCTGCACCGCCCGATGCACCTTGAGGCCGTCGCGGAAGTTGCCGAAGTAGAGGTACAGACGCCCGTCATCGTGCAGCAGCACGTTGATCCCATTGATGTCCGCCGACTTGTACAGGGCATGGCCCTCTATCTCGATAACATCATCCTTGCGGGCCGGGTAGGGGGCGGGCGTGCCGTTCCAGGTCGCCCCGTCCGGGCTGGTGAACAAGGCCGGCTTGTTGAGCCCCGCCGCGTCCGGGTAGGCCGTGCAGACCATCCGGTAGCTGCCGTCGGGCAGGCGAAGGGCGTTGACGTTGCACACGTGGACGAACGGCCCGTGCTCGATATCCGTGCGTGGTTCGCCAAAGTCGACGAAGTCCGTCGTCCAGCGGCTGAAGATCCGGTCGTTGCCGGTGGGCACGCCGTCCCAGGCGCCGTAGTAGAGACGCCAGCCGTCTTCCAGTTCCACCGCGCTGGGGGCGTAGATGTTGCGGAATGCTCCCGCCAGTCGCGGGCGGATCAGCGGGTGCCGGGCGTCAGGCAGCAGATGAAGCGTGCCCGCCTCCCAGATCGCCGCGTCGAACGTTCCCGCGGCCGTGCCCTGGATCTCGACCGTGCCCAACTCCGCCTGCCCGGGCACACGCACCAGCCGAAACATCGGCTCCGCCAAACTCGCGGACGTCATCGTCATCGTCCACAGCGCGGCCAGCCCGACCGCCGTCATCCGCGTGATGGGTTGTTTCATTCGCACCGGGTGGTCCTCCCAAGAGTAACATGACAGCGCTGCTTTGTTGCGGCCACCGCCTCTGGCGGCCGTTGGGCGGAGATAGAACCTCAAAAGACGTTCAGCGCTACCATGTGAAGCTCGCCGTTCGTGCTCCGCCCGGCCGCACCTTACTCGCTCGCGCCGTCGGGTTCCAGAACAACATAGCCAAACGGCGGCACGGTAATCGGCGCCTCAAACCGATCCCCGCGCGGGCGGCAGGGCCAACCGCGCGGCCGATAGGGCAGCCGAACAAGCAGTGCCTGCGGAACATCGGTGTTGTTGTAGGCGAGGTTCCCACTGATCGAAGCCTGCTCCATGTGGTCGCCGAGGTAGCGCGTCGCGATGCGAGGTTTCGGGTCGGGCACGCGGTACTCCACGCCCGCGTGATCCAGGATGTTTCTCATGAGCCTTTGCCCGACGCGGTTGGAGGGGTGGGTCGAGCTGTACGGACCCCACATGTCCACCTCGTTGGCGGAGGCGTCCGCCGATCCGCCGCGATCCGGAGGCGTGCGTTGGGGGTCATAGGACAGGCCGGCGAACACGTGACCATGAACATAGACAAGCCGGCCGTTATCGGCCGTGGACAGCAGCGTCCGATCGCCACAGGCCAGCCACGGCCGCACCATCACGGGGGCCTCGACGTACTCGAACGTCTCGTCTTCCGGCAGAACCACGCCCTCCTCGCCGAGTCCGTGCGTCAACGTATGCTCCGCGACAACACGCATCTCGCCCGCGGGCCGGCGCAGGTAGCGAACCCGCACACCATCGATCGTGCGCTGCCCGCCTTCAGGAACGAGTTCCGCGTCCAGCGATCGGCCGAAACTGCCCGTCAAGAGCACGGTGGCCGAGCACTGCTTCAACCGGCCCAACGTCTCAGACAGCAGGTACGCCGCACAGGGCACGATGATCAGCCGGTAGCGATCCAACTCCGCGACGGTCATCTTGTCCAAGGCCGGCGAGCCGCAACGCCGAAGCTGGCATCCGAACATCCGCAGGAGCACGTCGATGGTCATCGCGTCGACCGCGTGCGCGGGCCCCTCGCTCAACGCGGCCGCGGCATAGGTCGGAAACACCAGCAACACATCCCGCTGCACAACTTCCAGGGGCGCGTCATGCAGCCGCTTGAGGTACGGCGCGAACCGATCCTCCCACGCGTCAAAACCCACGGCAGCCGCCTTCTCCGGCGACCAGCCATAGTTCTTTACCGCGTAGTCGTTGGACAGTTGGCAGCCCATGAACCGTTGCCCCTCGCCGCGCTTACGGGCCAGAAGTGGCAGGTAGTAGTCGCGGTAGCTGTCTGCCGAGTCGCAGCGGTAGCGAAACCCCATCGTCTCGGCCAGCGTGCTCTCGGGGCGATGCGAGGTCTGGAACGGGAAGCACGACTCGTACAGCGCGAAGTCCGCCGTGGGCACCGCGACCATGGTCCACAGGTAGCCGACCACCGGGTACAGCTCCTGCCACGTGCCCACCGGTTTGCCGCCCGCTCGCGTCTTCAGCCGTCGCATGATCCCGTCGAACTGCTCCTCCATGTAGACATAGCGGAAGCGGATGAAGCGGTTGCACTCGGTATTCGGCCCTTCGCGGCACGTGGGGATCGCCTCCACCGGCGACCAGCCCTGCCGCTTGCGCCATTCGTTGAACCGGGCCAGGGCATGGTCGCTCCGGCCGGCCGCGAAGCTGATGAACCCCGCCTCGCCGTAGATCCCCCACGTCGGCACGAAGGCGATGACGTCCGGGTCGCGGTGATAGCGGTCAATGATTTGACCATAGGCCCACTCGAGTCGCGCCATCGCTTCCGGCCAGAAGGGATCGAGCTGGTTCGGCAGCTTCTTGCCATCCTCGTCGATGTCGAAGTACGCGCCTGTGCCCAGCCCAGCCTCGCCCAGAATCGCCACCATGCTCTTGAGCCCATAGCGCCGGGCGAGGGCCAGACGTTCATCAAGCAGCTTAAAGTCAACGCCGCTGTGGTCCGGTACCGGGGTGGGCCGAATCTTCCACAAAACCGTGTCAAAACCCGCCTTCGCCGCCTCCGCCATCTGTTCGTCGGTCGCCCCGGTCATGGGTAACCAGACGAGATGCTCGCCCAACGGCCACGAGGCGTCCGGCGCGATTAGCATCAGGCCGGCCAGCAGGGCCCAAGGCATGATTCATCGCTCCTCTCGGCCACGTCGAGCGGCCTCATCGGCGGGAACCGTGCTCAAGCTTCGCCTCACCGTCCCGCGGTCAGTACGCCCTCCGGCAGCGGAATGGCGTTGGCGGGTCGTGTGTACTCCGGCGAAGCAACCAGCCTCCAGGACCACGCGCCCGGACCCGGCGGGAAGAACACCCCCCGGTGGTACGCACCGCCCAGCCGTCGCAGCGGCAAACGCTGAGCCTCAGCTTGCGGCTGATCCAGGTCCACCAACTCGATGTGGAAGCCCGCCTCCGCCGATGTCGGCAACAACACCGCGTCGAAATTCACAGCCTCACCGCTCGATACACGGTTGGGCACCGGGAAAACGGTCAGCACCTCGCCACCTTCCCATGCCACATTGCCACGAGCTTCTGGAAGCGGTTCTCCCAGGATCCGCCCAATCCGCTCGATAAAGCACGCGTAATACCGCCCATACCGAGCGTTCGCCGTCGCCAGCATGCCCAACTCACCCCGCGTGCGGCAGGTGGTCGCCAGGGCCCGCATCGCCGACGCAAAGTCGTATCGCTCCAAGTCGCGCAGCACGCTGCGGGCCGCTTCGCGAGCTTCCGCCTGTTGCCCGTCGGTATACAGCTTCTCCGCTTGGCGAAGAGCCTCCTCAAGCGGCGCGGCATCACCCCAGATCGCCAACCCGACCCGGGCTCGCTTCACCAGCCACTCGATCGTGCGAGCCAGGTCGTGGTACGCCACCGCCGCATGCCGACGCCCATCCTCCGCCGCCTTGAGACTGCGGTCCAGCAGGTCGCCGGCCAACGCATCCAACTCGCCGAATCGTTCCGGATCGGGCAGGATACCGGCCATGTTCGGCTTGCGGCTCAGTAGCGGACTCCGGCCGCCGCAAAACCAGCCGAAAAACTTCGACCCACATTCCACCGTCCCAACCGCACCAACATACTGCGGCCCCAACTCCTCCAAACGCAGGTGGACGCTCGTCATCCGATCCACGTCCTCCGGAGCGTACTGATCCCGTACATATTGCCGCAAAAACTCCGTCGCGCTCAGGCCGTCGTTCCAGCCGAACCGATACAGGTAGCCGGCCACATCCTCCACGTTGCGGGTCCGCCAGTGAATGCCCAAGGCACCCTCGCACCCCTTGCGGGCGATATCCTTCAGCAGCGGCTCAAACGCGGTCACGTTGGTCTGCGGCCCGGTCTGATCGATGCGAGTATGCCCCGCGTCCGACTCGAACCAGGGGATGGGCCAGCACGCTCGCCCGGGCTGCAACTGGCCGTAGACCTCCGAGACGTGGTCCGCGTGTCGCGGGTCGATGTTGTCCAACGCCGCGAAGATGATGTCCGCGGGCACCACCTTGTCCAGGCCACTGTAGTAGTCCGTGAACCGCATGTGCTGGTCGCCACCCCACCCGCTGACCACCATGCGTACCTCCGGCCGGACCGCCCGCATGGCCTCGTACGATAGCCGTACATGCCGAGCCATCCGTACCCCTTCCGCCTGGTGCTTGCTGTCCGGCAAGTAGGCGAACGCGTCCCAGAGCTCCTTCGCGTCGCTGGCCGTGTCACCCTCTCGCGTGCCGGTCGCACCGGCGAGGCCCAGATGCTCCGCCTGCCAGATCCCCAGGTAGTCCAGCGGGTAGGTCTCCAGAACGTGCGTGATTCGCCGTCGGAGCTGCTCTCCCACCTCCTCGTCCAGCGGGTCACCACTGACCTCGAAGCCTAGGCACGTCGCCAAGCCCAGCGACCGGGCATAGGTCAGGGCGTCGGCCATCATCCGCTGCTGCCAGCGCGTCGCCCGGCCCGGAGCGAACGTCCACCCTTGCTCGACGCCCACTTCGCAACCCCACTCCCCGCGGTCGAAAAACAAGCCCGTGCCGAACAGGTGATCCTTGGTCGACATCGCGTGAGGCGACCACCAGCGATGCTCCGAGATCGTGGTCATCAGCGGACCACCCATCGTCACCTTGTAATCCGTGATGTCGTAACCGCAGAACGGCTCGTGGTCATAGACGTGGAAACTGACCAGATTGGCCTTCTGCTTGGCCATCTGAGCGAAGAAGGTCTTGTAGTCCTGTGGATTCCACGTCGTCGGGCTGTTCAGAAAGTTGAACCAAGGCAGATTGCCGCGGATGGCGAGCACGGGGCGATATCGGCCCTCGACCAGCTCAACCATCTGGGGTGGGTTGCGACGCGGCACAGCATCACCGCCCAGGTAGAACCCTACGCCCCAGCTCTCAATCAGCGTGTATGCCGCCCACAACGTCGCCCGTGCGGATGCCCCGTGTACGACCTGTTGACCGCCCTCGATGTACAACGCGAAGTTCTGAATGGGGTCGGGGCCGTCGCCCGGCACGAGCTCGCCCGAGCCGGTCCGCAACACAATGGCCGGCCTTCCCGCCGTCGGACTCGTCGCCAGTACCGGCCAAATCCCTGTCAACTGGCGAATGTATCCCCGTAGCTCGTCCGCCGCCAAGTAGACCATCGGATCCTGCTTGTCGGCCGCCACCACAGTGACGTCCGCCAAGCGATACGGTGCCGCCCACGCCGCCGTCTTCACCAGCAGCAGGAGGATCGTGGTGATCGCCAACTGACGCCGCAGCTTCATCGTGAGCCTCCCTGTCGATCAACAGTGGTACGCCCGCCATTGTGTCCGAGCCCTCATCCACTCGCAAGCAAACCTCCTTGAAACGCCGGACGGTCCGACGGCGCAGGGGCACCGATGCCTCCTTCGGTTCGTGGCCCCCGCGGGCGGTCCCGCTCGGCGAAGAGCGGGGATGATCCGCTTGAACCTGGCAGAATGGCTTCTGCTCGTTGTGCTCAGCAATCTCGTTGCGTTCTTGCAGGCTTGATCGGGCGCGCACAGCCAACGCAATCCGTTCACATGCCTCAGCAGCCCGCGAGCGAGCCCGCAGTCCGATGCGGACCCATTCGCTCAGATGTCAAAATGAAGAAACGGTCCACCCAGTCACTTAGCCACCGGGCGGTTGTGGGCGTCGACGTGGACGATGATCGGCTTGTGTTGCCGAGCGTCCTTGTCGTCGACCTGGCAGTAAGTCAGGATGATCAGCAGATCACCCGGAACACCCATCCGGGCGGCGGGCCCGTTCAGCATGACCGTCCCAGACCCCGCCGGTGCGGTAATGATGTAAGTCGTCAACCGGGCACCGCTGTTCACGTTCAGCACGTGCACCTGCTCGCCGGGCAGCATGTCCGCCTTACGAAGCAGATCCTCATCGAGACTGATGCTGCCCTCATAGTTGAGCTCACAGCCGGTGAGAGTTGCCCGGTGGATCTTCGATTTCAGCATGAAACGTTGCATGGAATTCCCAGCCGGTGCCCTGCGGCTTGTCCCGGCTCAAAGCCCCTTCAGTATGACGTTCGGGCGGTCGGTGACTACAAACATCACCGATCGCCCGAAGATTATATCCCCATCTGCTGCAGTTCGCCAAACAGCCTGAAAGCTCAAGCTGTGGCAGATGCCTGCCCGCCGTAGCGGGCGTCCCGCCGGCACAGGCCGGGGAGTTTCTCCTTGGCCAGAGCTGTGTTGCCGATCACCTGGCTAAAACCACTACCTACCGCGGCCGCTGGCTCTCGTAGGCCCACAGCAGCCAGTCCAACGCCATCGCCGTGTCCTTCGGATCGACCGTCGGCCCACCCCAGAAACGGAAGCCCGGCGGTGCGTCCCGGTAGGCCCCGCAATCATAGACCACGCCCTCGGCCTCCAAAGCCCCAGCTACCTTCTTGCAGAACGCCCCCTGATCTTCCGGGCTCAGCCGGCCGAACCAGTCCGCCGTGATCTTCAGACAGATCGAGGTGCAACTCCGGATCTCCGGACGCACCGGCAAAAAGTCAATCCAGTCCTGCCGGGCGACGAAGTCCGCGACCACCTTCAGATTCTCCGCACTCCGGGCGAAAAGGGCGTCCAAACCCTGCTTCCCGCCGTGAGTCAGGCTCATGGACCACTTCAACGCGTCGATGTAGTCCTCCGTGGCCAGCATCGACGGCGTGTTGATCGTCGAGCCTTCATACACGTCCTTGATCAGCTTGCCGCCCTTGGTCAGCCGGAAAATCTTCGGCATCGGCCAAGCAGGCACGTAGCTTTCCAGCCGCTCCACAGCCCGCGGCGAGAGCACCAGCATGCCGTGCGCCGCCTCGCTCCCCAGGCTCTTCTGCCACGACCAAGTCACCACGTCCAAACGCTCCCACGGCAAGGGCATGGCGTAGACCGCACTCGTCGCGTCGCACAGCGCCAGACCCTGCCGGTCGGCCGGCGGAGCAAAAGCGTCCGGAACCTTCACGCCGCTGGTCGTCCCGTTCCAGGTGAACACCACGTCGTGGCTCCAATCCACCTTGCCCAAGTCGGGAAGCTCACCGTACGGGGCCTTCATCACGTTGGCGTTCAGCTTGAGCTGCTTGTTGATGTCCGTGACCCAGCCTTCGCCAAAACTCTCCCAGGCCAACGCGGTGATCGGCCGGGCACCCAACAGGCTCCACATCGCACACTCGAACGCCCCCGTGTCGCTGGCCGGCACGATCCCCGTCAGGTAACCCTTCGGGATCCGGGCCAACTCCGCGGACAGGTCGATCGCCTGCTTCAGGCGGGCCTTCCCGCCCTTGGCTCGGTGCGACCGACCGAGCCAAGCATTCGACAGAACGCCGGGATTCCAGCCGGGACGCTTGCACGTCGGGCCGGAGCTGAAGTTCGGGCTGGCGGGTTTAGACTGAGGCTTCTCCACGATGAGTCTCTCCTCATGGCAACGCTCGGCGACCGGGCTACCGCAGGTGGACACGCCCACAACGGCTGGCCGTCGATACCTTCCCATCCCCCAATCGGCGAGGCACACGCTCCCCCGGATGGGTAAGGGAATGGACTACTTTATCTTGCCCCGGCCCGGCGTTCAAGGCTGCCAACCCTGCCGCCCCGAGCCCATGTCCGCGCCAGCCAATGTGACCCGCACAACTCGCCGGAACCAGTAGCTGTTCAACTCGCCAGGGCCAATAATATGCAGCAACCAGGGCTTACTTGCGCTTCTTCGGCGAAGGGGACGCCGCTCGACTCGGCTCGGGCTCCGCCGGCGGAACCCAGGGAACCGCTCGCGGGCTCCGCAGCGGCATCCGCCCGATCGCCCATAGCCAAAGAACCCCGCTCACCAGCAGCACCACACTGACAAACTGCGACGCGGTCAGGCCCGCCATGTCGTGGGGGTTGTCGATCCGCACAATCTCCTCGACGATCCGGCAAAACGGATACAACAACAAGAGCAAACCAAACACCATGCCGTGCCGTCGCCGACGATGGAACACGGCATTCAGCAACACCGCCAGAACAAACCCGTTAATCGAAGCGTAAAGCTGCACCGGGTGTACATGCACCGATTGGTACTCCGGCTGACTTGCCCGCACGTCAATCGCTTCCGGCGATACCCCGAACTTGACGCTCTGAATCGTCAGTGGGTCCAACTGCGCCTTATGCTGCCCGATCGCCGTCACCGCCTGCTGCAACTCCTGCTGCAACCGAGCCCGCGTCTCCTCATCCGCGTGCTGCATCTCCGCTGCTTCCAGCCGATCCTTCGCCTCCTGCCAGGTTTGCAGCAGGCTGTCCCGCTCCGGCCGGCTGGTGCCCACGACCTCACGCGACAAAGGATAGGCAATCCCGGATGTGTGCAGAACAATCAACTCCGCCGGCAAGGTCATCATCCGCTCTTCCCATTGCCGATACTGGGCCGCGCTCGCATAGGGAAACCTCACCGCCCATGGCAACGTCGCCGGGCATGGCCCACCCCAGCAGCAGCCGTTCAGGAAGCAGCCGATCCGAGCCGCACCCATCCCGAACATCAACGACGGGGCCAGAATGTCCGCATACAACCGAACCGACGCACGCTTCATCAACAGATAAGCCACCCCGGCCACAAACGCACCAATGAAGCCACCGTAGAACTCGAGCCCCCCAGCCGTGACGTCCAGAATCTTCCACAATCCTTGACCCGCAAACCGCTCCCAATAGTGCACCACGTAGAACGTACGCGCACCAATCACGCTGAACAGCAGGGCAATGAACCCCAGGTTCACGACCAAGTCCGGGTCCGCCTTCACCCGCATCGCCCGACGCGTCGCCCACCAAGTCCCGCCCAGAAAGGCGATCATCAGCATCAGGCCATATCCGCGGACGGGCATGTTCAGATACGGAATATTGAACAACGTAGGCCACATGGTTTGTTGCGATCACTCCTTTGCGGGTCAGTCCATACACGCCACAGAGGCACAAGACGCCGTGGCTTGATGGGCGGATGATCCTAACGGGCGCACTCCGGCACGTCCAACACGACATTGTCGATCAGCCGCGTCGCCCCGATCCGCACCGCTAAGGCCATCAGGCAGCGACCCGAGAGCCGGCTCCGCGCCGACAGATCCTCCGCGTCTACGATCGAGATGTACTCGATCACGCACGGCCCCGCTCCTTCGATTCGCCGACGCATCCCCTCAACCAGCACCGCCGAGTCCCGCTCGCCCCTCTCGATCCGCTCGCGAGCAGCCGTCAACGCCGCATACAGCGACGTCGCTTGCCGCCGCTGAGCGGCATCGAGGTAAGCATTTCGGCTCGAGAGGGCAAGCCCGTCAGGCTCCCGAACCGTCGGGCAGACCACCACATCCACCGGAAGCCTCAGATCCCGCACCATCCGCCCCAGAACCACCGCCTGCTGTGCATCCTTCTGGCCCAAGTACATCACATCCGGCTGCACCATGTTGATCAGCTTGGCTACCACCGTGGTGACCCCCTCGAAGTGGCCCGGCCGACACGGCCCACAGAGCACCTCCGTCAGACGCGATACCGTGACCCGGGTCACCTCGCCTGCCGGGTAGACCTCCTCGACCGATGGACAGAAGGCTACATCCACTCCCTCCGCCCGGCAGGCGTCCAGATCCTTCTCCAGCGGACGGGGGTACCGCTCGAAATCCTCAGCCGGCCCGAACTGCGTCGGATTCACGAAAATCGAAACCACAACCACTTCGCACTGCCCGCGGGCCGCCCGGATCAAAGACCGATGACCCGCGTGCAGTGCCCCCATCGTCGGCACCAAGCCAATCCGACGCCCCGCTCTCCGTGCCTGTCCCAGTTCCGCCCGCAGCTCTGCGATTGTGTGTAAGGTCAGCATTATCAAACACCTATAGCCTTTCAGGCCTCCGCTCCGCCGTACGCGTCGGCGATCGGAGTTCGTCAGCATCTCCCGTTCCCGATCCCCGGGCCCCGACCTCGAGCCCCATTGACAGCTCACCCCTCCGCTCGATATCCTCCAGCAGCCGCTTTTACCAATCCGCATCTAACCGTGCCGGGGCCTCGGTGTCTATACCTATGAAGCCAGTGAACCCGCCGTTGTTCACCGAGGAGTCAGCGGAAAGGGATGCCGCTTGGGTGAGGGCAGCACTGGCCGGGGATACCAATGCCTTTGGTCGGCTCGTTGAAGCTTACCAGAAAGTGGCGGTTTCAACGGCCTACCGGCTGCTCAACAACAGCGACGATGCCCAGGAAGTGGTCCAGGATGCCTTCCTCAAGGCCTATCAGTCGCTGGGGAGGCTTCAGGATGCCCGTCGGTTCGGTGCGTGGTTTCTGCGGATTGTCAGCAATTTGTCTCTAAACGCTCGCCGAGCCCGGAGATCCGCCGGCCGCGCACTGGTCGATGGACAACAAGGCCTGGACGGTGTCGCCGAGGCGGCAGACCCGCGCCAGGCCACACAGGGACCCGATCGCCGGGCCGAGGGCAGAGAGCTTCAGGCGGCCATTGATGCCGCCCTTGAGAAGCTGCCCGAGAAACAGCGAATGGCCCTGCTGCTGTTCAGTGTCGAGGGCTGGCCGCAGAAGGATATTGCCGAACTGCTCGAATGCAGTCTGGAGACGGTCAAATGGAACGTCTTCGCGGCCAGAAAGCGGCTGCGAGAGCATTTGGGAGAGATCATCGCCGACTGAAAGCCTGGAAACCATGGAGACCATGATCCACGAACGTGATGAGTGGCTGTTGAACCGATTCCTGGATGCCGAGCTGTCGGCCGAGGAGGAGCGGTTGCTGCATCGTCGGCTCGAGGCGGAGCCTCCTTTGCGGGCCTCCTTGGACGTGTTGCGGCGTATCGACCGGGCCTTGGCGGATCGTCGGTTGGACGAACCGGTAGTCGATTGGGGCCGTCTTCACGCCGGTATCATGCAGGCCGTCACACCCCAGGCGGCACCCGCGCACCGGGTCATCCGGTTCCCCGCCTGGTTGCGGGTAGCGATGCCTCTGGCGGCCGCGGCGGCTATCGCGTTGATGGTCCTGGTTCACGATCCGCGAGTGAAAGACTCGACCACGCCGACCCCGGGGATCGCCCGGCAGGCCGACCACACCGCGGCGCCTGTCCGTGTGGTCTTTGCCGCTCCGACAGGCCAAAGCGGCGGGCGGCTTGATGTGCGCATTCATCGGCGGGCGACGGATGCCGCCGCCTTGCCAGTGGTGGCGGGGGTGTCCCAAGTCGCCTATACCCGCTCCACCGAGCTTGATGATCACATTCGCCAGATCGACCAGTCTCGACAGAGTCAATCGTCTTGGCAGGTCTACACGGCGGACACCATGGTTCAGCCAGCGGTCATGGTTGATTTCTTCGATATCCCGCCTTTGTAGGTGCTGGCGCAGGGCTGGCGGATTGGGGCCAATTCGGGGTGCGGCAGGCCAGGATGTCAGACCAGGGGCACGGGCTCTGGAAGTGGCGACGGAGAGGTGTGTTCGTTGGACCGCCCCCGTCGCCTTGAGTATCTCGGGGCCGTCCCGGCCTTGGCTGGCCGGCAGATTGCCGGTATCTTGACGCCCGAATAGGCGATGCAGTGAGGATGACAACCATGAGGCTTGGTCGAGATTCCCGCCGGCTGTGGGCGGGATTGGGTGTAGGCGCGGTGTTGGCCTTGGGCTCCGCCCGGGCCGTCGCTCAGGAATCGGCTAGGGTCATCCCCGCCAAGCAGACCGGCGACGCGGTCGCGTCGCGTTCAGGGTCGGCGGTACCCGCTGCCCAGTCCCTGGTGCTTGGTTCGCTGCCGCCGGCGGCTCAAACCGGCCCGGCTGTCGAGGAAGAAGCCGATGACGGGCTCGAGGTGCTCATCATTCAGGCCCTCGACCAGGCGACCGACCTTCGCGTCGAGGATGTCCCCATCCGCCAGGCCCTCCAGCAGTTGGCGGACAGCACCGGCATTCCCATCCGCTTGGCCGCCGGGACGACCGATCTCCTCCCTTACGGTTCGCAGACCAAACTGACCGCGGTCATCGAGGGCCAGCCGCTGCGCAAGAGCCTGCATGCACTCCTTCAACCGTTGGGCCTTGATTTCGAGCCGCTCAAGGATCAGGTCCTCGTCAGTCCCGCCCCGCCTTTGCGTCGGCTTGCCCGGCGGGCTACCTGGGATGAGCTGGATACGCTCCAGACGCTGCAGTCGCGGGCATGGAGCGACGAGTTATGCGAGCAACTGACCTTTCAGTTTCTCGACATGCCCGCCGGTGATGCCGCCGAGCATCGCCAAGCCATCGCTCGTCAGGCTGCCGCCGTTGGTGCCGGGTCCGCCCTCGATGTGCTCGAACAGGCCTGCGATCAGTTGGACTGGACCTGGTATCCACAGGGTGAGACCGTGACCGTTCTGACCAAGACTCACCAGGTCCAACGTCAGCTCGATACACGAGTCTCCCTGAGGTACGTGCAGAGCGGGCTGAGTGAGGCGCTGATGGATCTGGGCCGGCGAGCGGACGTGCTGATTCATTTCGACCCCGGCGTGCTCGCCGCTTTGCCTCCCCAAGCCAGTGAGCGATTTTCTCTCTCCATTGAGAACGCCACCGTCAGGCAGGTTCTCGAAGTGATCTCGGGCGAGACAGGGTTGGCGTTTGTCATTGAGTCCGGCGGCGTGCGCGTCAGCAGTGCTCAGGCCGTCGGGGTGCCTGCCGTTCCAGGATCGGTCAGCACGGTCAACTCGCGGGCTCAGGCTCAGGCCACCGCCGCGGCCCTGCGAGCCAACCCCATCGTCGGACAAGTCAACTTCCCCTTGCCCGGGGGAGGGTCGTTCGCGTTTTTCATTCGGCAGAGCGACCTGCCGCCCGAGGTCGAAACCCTGCGTCAGAGCAAGGTCACGTCGACGATCAACCAGATTCGCAGGCAACTCCACGGCGAGCAACAGCAGGACTGACCGGTTCGCTCCGGTTGATCGCAACGGCCTAGCGAGCTCGCTTTTCGTGGTGCGAAGGGGGGCACGACGTGGTGATCGGTGCACAAGTCATTCGGCGTCGGGGGATTGTCTCGCGGAAGGGCTCGCCATACCGTACTTGGCCATCTTGTCCCGAAGCGTGGTACGCGGAATGCCCAGAAATTGGGCGGCGCGGGCCTGGTTGCCGGCCGCTCGTTGCAGCGCGGAGTCGATCAGCGTCTTCTCGATTCCGGCGATCGTATCGGTCAGACCGGGGGTGCCCGCGTTCCCCAGAACCGGCACCGTCGAACGCCCGGGTCGCGAAGCGGCCGCCTGAGGAAGCACGATGTCCTTCAACTCCAGCTCTTCGCCGCCGGCACACGTGGCCGCTCGATCAATGACGTGTTCAAGCTCGCGGACATTGCCCGGCCAGGGGTAAGCCAGCAGCGCGTCCATGGCGTGCGTGCCGATTCGCGTTGGTACCGGGCGGCGGGGAGTCTGATCCGCATATTGTCGCAGAAAATGCCGGGCCAGCAACGGAATATCCTCCTGCCGATCCCGCAGCGGTGGAACTTCGAGGCTGACCGCAGACAGGCGGTAGTACAGATCCTCGCGAAAACGTTTGATTTCCACCAGCGGTTGGAGATCGTGACTGGTGGCGCACAGCAGGCGAACATCCGCGGGGGTGGGAGCCTGTCCACCCGGAAACTCCAACTCGCCATGCTCTAAAACCAGCAACAGCTTGCGCTGGGCGTCCAGCGGCAGGGTGTCGATCTCCGTCAATAGCAGCGTGCCGCTCTGGGCGGCGGCAAAACGCGCACACATCGGCTCGGCGGTGGCTGAAGGCGATGAGGTCGAGCAGTTGAAGGTGGTCATCGGTCGGTCAGCCCGTCGGCTGAGTTGATGCAGGGCACGAGCCACCTCTGTTTTGCCGGAGCCCGGTTCGCCCTCGATCAACACGGGGCGTTCGCTGTCCGCGACGGCGCGGATCTGCTGCAGCAGCCTGCGGGCGGCATGGCTCCGCCCGAACAACGGGCCAATTTGCTCGTAGGTTTCCGGGCCGGGGCCGCCGTTGCCCGACCACCCGTGGGCCGTCCGCAGACGGTCGAGCTTCTCCAGCAGCACATCCGTGCGGAAGGGCTTGGTGAGGTAATCGTATGCGCCCCGTTTGATCGCCTGGACCGCGGCGTCCACCGACCCATACGCCGTCATCAGGATGACGTGGGTCTGGGGCCAGTGCGTCCGCACATGTTCGAGGAATTGGATTCCATCCATCTGCGGCATACGGATATCGTTGATGATCGCATGCACCGGCTGGGATTGGAGCAGGGCCAGTGCGGCGGGTGCGTCAGGCGCGTCGATGACCGTATACCCGGCTTGGGACAGCTCGATTTGCAGAGTGATCCGCTTGAGGGGCTCATCGTCAACAACAAGAAGTACGCCTTTGTGTGATGACTCAGCCATGTCAGCCGTCCTTTTCAGGTGAGGTGAGACCTTCGCCACTCCTTCGACCCGGAGGCACCCCAACGTAACAAGTTACGGCGGGAGCTGTGCGCGAATGACGCGCATCTTCTTCCAAAATGTTCCATCGCTCGGTCGCGGGCCGCCAAGCCGCGGTTCCACTGAGGCCAGAGCGACCACAGTGTAGCATCGCCCGAGACTTTTGCAACGGTTTGTTATCGGGCATGCTCCGCCGGACCGCGCAGAAAATGCGCAGGCAGGTGCAACCCGACCGAAGCCACAACCAGCCGCAGAACTTGCTCGCGTGACCCGCCAAGCAGCTTGTATCTGAACGTGTGGCACCGGCGTCCTACCGGTCTTCGGTGTGGACCAGGGTGCCTCGCCTTGGCCCAAGCTGCGCCACAGGGTATCTGGCGGAGACTGCCAGCAAGCCGCGCGGAACGCGCACCGAGTCGCAGGATGCGTGTGCCGACCCCGTGTCCCTCACCAACAGGCCGCGGGCTTCCGCCCGCGCGGTGCTCCGGCCGGTGTAAGCATCATTCCCAGTAATGCTCCCGACCACGCTGAATAGCCGGTGGCCGCAACATCACTTCCCGCAAATGTGCCGCGTCCAGCGCTAGTCGCGGACTGATCTCGAACAAACCGTCCGGCTCGCCGTCCGCTCGCCAGGGAACGCCGAAACCGGCCGCATCCAGCCAGCGAGCCGCCCGCCGATTCATGTCCCGACGCGACGTCTCCTCACTGTCCACGCCGGTTGCGTTCTTCACCGGGCTGAACTCCTCCGCACGCGTGGTCTCCAGGATCAGTGGATTCTCCGCGTGCGGAATCGCGTCGAAGATGAACGCCTCCAGTTTGACCGCATTGGGTGTCTGCGACTCGCGGCGAATGCCCGCTTCGTCGACGTACGGTACCTTCTTGACCGCCCGGTGCCAAGGCAACGCGAAGAGGGCTTCGTCGGCCGTCAGCCGCTCGACGAACGCCCTCGAAAGCACATGGATCGCGATGCTGCCGGCATCGAACCGGCGCCCGCCGGCTCCGTCGCGAGCATGCGCCAGCTCGTCCGGTAGATCGGAGTACTCAATGACCATCGTCCGCCCGTCGCCTACCACGAAGTTGCCGACCCGCTCCAGGTCGTCCGCCTTGGGGATCATCTTGCTGCTCATCTCCGAACCGGTCAGGTCGTGCAGCCCGATGAACAGCGGATCGATCAGCTTGACCAGCGGGTTGTCAACCTGGATGTAGCTGACGTGTTCGATGCCTTCGTTGGCCATCTCGGCCAAGGCGCCGGAGTGACGCAAAGCCAAGAGGCTGCCGCCGTGCCCATCCGGAGAAAACGCGATTCGGTGCTTCTGATCGAGCAGGATCCGTCCGTCGGCCGCGAACGCCGGCATGACGCCTTGCGGGAAGAAACGCACCCGCTCCGGCTTGAGGCCGAAGTACGCCTGCTCGCGGAAGAAAGCCCGCGTCGCCGCGTCGTTCTGCGGGCTGGTCATGATGTACCAACGCAGGTCGGATCCGTAACGGCGGTTGGTGCCCAGGATGAACTCGGCAAACAGGGCAAAGAGGGTCTTGTTGCGAACCGGGGAAATGGGGAATGCTCCCTTGGGACCATCGAAGCCCAAACGCGTCCCCTGGCCGCCCGCTACCGTGAAGGCTGCCACTTTGTTCTTCCGGATGAGTGAGACTCCCCGTTTCACCGCGTCGGCGTATCTGCCGATCAGGTCGATCCCCGGCACGGCGGGATAGCAGGGGGCTGGCTGAATGCTCGTGGGCAAGGCGAAGGCTTGCTCCTGACGCACGTGCGACTCGATCAGGTGGCCCAAGGCGGCGAAATTGACCTGCTCGATGTCATCGAGCAGCTCCCCACGTTGCTGCGAGTTCAAGGTGTCCCAGTGGGCCAGCAGGTGGCTCTGGCCATGCTGCTCGACGGTGCTCCGGATGCGGGCCAGCCGCTCGCTGTCGGTTTCGCTCTTCATGGTGGTCCTGGTTGGCTTCGTTCGCATGATGGCCTGGCGGCTGCTTGCTCCATGGCGGTGCCATCCCCCCATGGTCGCGGCTCCCCCCCCGCGGCGGCCGTACCTTGTGAACGCGGTTGGTCACCGTCTGAATCCGCGAAAGCTCAGGGCCATAAGCGACAACGCCGATAAGACTAGATGCAGCCCCGATCAGTGTCAACGCGAAAGGAAGGATCCAAGGCCTTGACGTCCCGCGAACCGCATAGCGAAGCCTGTTCGACGCCGACAAATGGTACGGTCGCGGTGTCTCGTCGTACCGGTGCTCAAGCCCTTGGTCGGCGGCAGTTCCTGAGGTGCTCTGCCGGTGCGGCCATCGCTGCCGTCTGGGGCAATGGGGCCACCCTGGCCGCTGACGCACAGGGCGAGCAGCGGGAGCATTTACCCCGTTTGACCCATCCACCGGCCACGCAGCCTGTCGCCGCCCCCTCGCTCGTCGCCGATGTGCGAACCGATTTGGTATTGGATGGCCCGCAGATTCACGCCAAGGCTTTGTTGGGTATGATCGACCGCTGCGTGCAGTTGGCCACGCGGCACACCCGCTCTACCGAAGCCTGGAGCTCACTGCTCAAGCCCGATGATGTCGTGGGTATCAAGTTCGACCCGGTCGGCGCTGAGTCGCTGGCTACGACAGAGGTGTTCGCCGAGCAACTGGTGAGCTTGATCGAGCGGGCGGCCATACCCCGCGAACGGATTGTGCTCATCGATGCCCCGGCGGGATTGGATCGGACCCTCAAGACGCAGCCTCGCGTCTACGGCTGGCTTGATCAGGAATCAGCTTTCGGCACCGGGGCCGAGCGGCTGGCTGCGGTGCTCGAACAGGTGACCGCCGTGGTGAATGTCGCCTTCCTCAAGACCGATAACCTGACCGGGATCAGTGGGGCCCTCAAGAACATCTCCGTGCCCTTCCTGCGCCGGCAATTACCCTATCTTCGCGATGGCGGCGTGCCCTCTATTCCCCAGATCATCGCGTTGCCCGCGATTCGTACAAAACTGCGAATTCACATGGTCAATGCCCTCAGAGCGGTGTTCGACCGCGGGCCCGACGTGCATCCCGACTTCGTGTGGGAACTGGGCGGAGTACTGGCCAGCGTTGATCCGGTGGCCCTGGATCAGGTCGGCACGGACTTGCTCAACGAACGGCGAGATGAAGCGGAGCTCCCAGCCATCGGCAACCGGGATGGGCACGTCTCGCACGTTCAAGCCGCCGCCGCCGCCGGTCTGGGAACCAACGACCAAGACTACATCCGTATTCTGCGTCCGGAAACTGACTGACGCGACTCTCGGCCGTTGACGCATTACTCAAGCCCCTCCCCCCGACAAACGATACTCCCACTGAGGCTGTGGGTATCCGCTCTGTAGAGCGGGCAGCCTGGCTTGGAGGGTCCGGGTTACGGCGAGCTCGGACCCTCTCTTTTACGCGCCGAGCTTTCCGGCTGCTTGCCAGACAACACGACAGGCCGTGAGGTTTTGATAAGCCTCACGGCCTGTCTTCTCGGACCTGTGTTCAACTGTGCCGCCTATCGCCTTCTGCGGAGCAACGCGCATCCGCCCAGGGCCAGCAGCAGGAGGCTGGCCGGCTCCGGCGTGATAACAAACGCCAGATCCAGCGAGTCGCCCGTGAGTGGATCACGCAGCTCTTGCCAGCCGGAGGGCGCCGGCATACCCGGGCTCCAGTCGGCCCAGACCGCGTCGTCGTTCCAGTGCATCGCTGACGTCTTCCAGCCCCACTCCCCAGATGCTGTTTGCACCTGGATACTCAGCCAGTACACCACGGGATCGGCCGTGGTGCCTCGCTGGACGAACGCCTGATCCTTGGGAATCAGAACGTTGTACTGGAAGTACTGCTGATGGTCGGGCTTCATATAGAGGCCGGTGTTGGGGTCGTACCAACCCTGCGAAGAGGGTGGGTCGACCGGGCGGATGCTGAAGTCGTCGGTTTCCCATGACCACGCAAGCTGGTCGGGCTTGGAGTAGATGTTGCCCGGATCGCCACCGCCCGGCCCGACCGGGTCGTCGCTGTAGATGCCGAGCCAAACCCCGCTGATCTGGCCGATCTGGTCTTGCTGCCAAGAGCCCCAGAAGTGGATGTCCGTGATCGCGAGTGATCTTGTGCAAAGGAAGTCGTCGGCCAGAATCTTGGGCATTGTCGCCTTCACATCCCAACCGTTGGGGTCGGGCAACTGCACCCATTTGGCGGGATCCGTCGGATCCCAGTGTCCCAAGACCGGCGCGGCCGCCAGCACGACTGCCGCGACCGCGAGAGTTACTTTTCGGAAGATGTGCATAGTCCTTCCTCTCCTGTGTGTTAGTGAACAGTGGTCGAACTCAGTCACTTGATCTCGACGAGCCCGCGCGCGATCCCCCCCGTCTCACCGGGGCGTCAGGTCTGCTGCATAGGCACCACCTCCTGGGGCCTTACGCGCTGTTGGGCGGCGAAGCTATGGGCGGTTCTTCTTTCCGTCCGTCGAAGTGTTGGCCGTCGCAGGCGGGGGCACGTCGACCCAAGGAACGACTCCGCGGCAAGGTGCCCTCATCGAGCCCTCGATTCTGCTTGCCGCGATCACGCATCCCCGAATCGTATGTGGATTTTCTTATGCCATCCGCACTGAATTGGCAATCAGATGACAGCGGCCATCATACTACCTCGAAGTACAACTGCAAGTGCCAACGCAAGAACGTCCGAGAATAGGTTTGCTCCAGTGGTGCTTTAGCGGACGAGGCGGTGGGCGAACTCGCGGCAAGCGTGGTCGGCCTCGTCGATCTGGTCGGTGATGTAGTGCCGAAAGACCACCTCGCCCTCGCTGAGTGTGGCCGCCCCGGCGTGGGCGGCTCGGTATGCCCGGGTGGCCAGCCGCATCCGGTCGGTGCCGAGATCCCGCACAAGATGCTGAAAATCGCGGGCGTACGGCCCCTCGCGGAGAAACAGGACCAGGGCCCAGACTTGGGCGTAGTAGCCGCGAGCGATCTGTCCGGTTTGCACGACGGCTTGGCCCGCGTGCATGCTCAGGAGCTGGGACAGCGGGATCCAGGAGCCCTGGCCGTCCAGAGCCTCGCGCAGGTTGTTGCGGCGAAAAAGGTTATGCCTGGGTGTGAAGACCGGTCGTCCCTGCCTCAGGGTGAACGCCTCGAATTGCGTGGCGAGCCCCTCGTTGAGCCAGGGGACCACCGGCTCGGGCAGGCAGGCGGCGAAATACTGGTGAAGGCCCTCGTGGGCGAGCAGGGCGAGTGTGCGATCGCGCCCGAGGTCGTACGCCACGGTGGTGGCGGTTCGCTGATCCATATACGCCCCTTCCTGGATGTGCAGATAGGTGTGGGCATCGGTGGGGGCGAACCGCCGGGTGAAACGGGCCCACTCGGCCCGGGTCTCGAAGAGGTAGATCTCCATTCGCTGATCGCCGGGGCCGGGCACGAGTTGCCGGTATGCGTCGAGGGCGGTTTCGAGGAATCCCGGCAGATACGCCTGGAGGACCGGGTCGCGGGCGGTGAGGCGGAGGTCGTAGTGGGGGGTCTGCAGCCGGGTGCCTTGGAACCCCGGGGCCGGCTGCCATTCCGTTCGTTCAATGGGGACGGGTTTGGGGGCGACGGCGCAGCCGGCGACGGCCAGCAGGATCAGGGTGTTGGGCAGGAAGTTGATGCCGCGATGGTAGGGTGAGCGGTTCACGGGGTTACCTGGCAAAGGGCGGGGCGGCGGCCGGCCGAGGCTGCCTTTGCAGCTTAATGTACGCGAATCGCTCGGTCTGTCCAGCCCAGAAAAGGTGTCAGGAACCTTTTTCCCTGACGCAAGTTGGCGGGTGGGCAGGCGGGGTACCCCAGGCAAAAAGGTTCCTGACACCTTTTCTGGGCGGATTTGCGGCAGGGGGAGAACTGGGCGATAATGCAGTTTTCGTGTGGTTTTGCCAGAGGAGTCAACGAACATGCTGAAACTCGCAGTGATCGGTGGCGACGGGACGGGTCCTGAGGTGGTGGCTGAGGGGCTGAAAGTGCTCGCGGCCGTGGCCGGTCAAGAAGGGTTCAAGTACACGGCGACGGACTACGACCTGAGTGGGAAGGCGTACTTGGCTCGCGGTGGGGACGCCAAGGCGCAGACGATCCCGATCGTGACCGATGCCCAGGTTCAAGAGTTGCGTGGGTATGACGCAATCTATCTGGGGGCTGTGGGTGATCCGGCAGTGGCCCCGGGGATTCTGGAGAAGGGGTTGTTGCTCAAGCTGCGGTTTGATCTGGATCAGTACATCAACCTGCGGCCGGTGAAGCTGTATCCGGGCGTAGAGACGCCGCTGAAGGACAAGGGGCCTGAGCACATCAACTTCGACGTGGTCCGCGAGAACACGGAGGATCTGTATTTCGGCGGCGGGGGATTTCTGCGGAAGGGGACGCCGAACGAGGTGGCCACGCAGGAGATGATTGCCACGCGGTTTGGCGTTGAGCGGTGTCTGCGGTATGCGTTTGAGTTTTGCCGCAAGAAGAACACCAAGAAGATGCTGACGTTGGTGGCCAAGACGAACGTGTTGACGTTCGCGCACGATCTGTGGTGGCGGGCGTTCAACGAGATCGGAGATGCGGAGTATCCGGACATCAAACGGGACTACAACCATGTGGATGCGTGCTGCATGTGGTTTGTGAAGAACCCGGAATTCTACGACACGATCGTGGTGCCGAACATGTTTGGCGACATCATCACGGACCTGGGGGCGATGATCCAGGGCGGGATGGGGGTTGCGGCCGGTGGGAACATCAACCCGCAGGGGGTGAGCATGTTCGAGCCGATCGGCGGCAGTGCTCCGAAGTACACCGGGCAGAACGTGATCAACCCGATTGCGGCGATCGCGGCGATGGCCATGCTTCTGCGGGTGGTGGGCGACCAGAAGGGGGATGCGGTGGTTCGGCGAGCAGGCGAGCGGGTGGAGCAGGCGATCGTGGCGACTTGCCCGAAGATGAAGAGTCAGTCGGCCGGGCGGATGGGCTACTCGACGACGGAGGTTGGCGATCTGGTGTGCGCGGCTCTGTAGGGGCTGGGGATGGGGGCTATGGGATCTGAGATTCGAGATCTGAGATTTGAGATCTGAGATTCGGGATTCGAGACTCGCAATCGAAGATTGGCGACCGGGGGTAGGGGAACACGCGCCGGGGGCGTAGGTTTCCGCCAGGGGCGTAGGTTTCCGCCGGGGGCGTAGGTTGCCGGGCGCCGGAGGCGTAGGTTTCCGGGCGAGAGCGAGGGGCAGAGCCCGCGTTTTTGCGTGAAGTTGCGCACGGTAGGCGTGTGGGCTTGTGTGTGTTTCTTGTGAAGTTGCAGGCGTCGCTGTGCGTTAGGGAGGAGGTCCAAGATGGATCGGCACCCCCCGGAAGCCGCACAGGAGTCGAGAGCTTCGATGGGGCGGGAAGAAGTGAAGGCTCCGGGGCGGCAGGAGGTGGAGTCGGACCGGGTAGAGTCGGATCGGGAGGAGTCGGATCGGGTAGAGGCGGGGCAGGTGGAGTCGGATCGGGAGGAGTCGGATCGGGCAGAGGCGGGGCAGGTAGAGCCGGATCGGGAGGAAATGGCGGGTCGGCAGGAAGTGGAGGCTCTGCGGGCTCGGATTCGGCAGCTTGAAGATGAGGCGGGGCGGGATCAGCAATTCCATGAGGATTTGGCCACTCTGCTGGAGATCGGTAGTCTCCTCACGCTGGCGGATACGCCGGATGAACTCTGTCGGCAAGCCGTGGAGTTGGGGCGTTCGCGGCTGCGTTTGGGACGTCTGGGCATCTGGTTCTTCAACCCGGATGGGCTGGCGATTCAAGGCTCGTTCGGCACGGACGAGGAGGGGCGGACCCGCGACGAGCGCGGCTGTTGCGTAACTCTGAGGAGTGACGTCCGGGCCAGCCTTCGTTTCACGCCTGTGCCCGAGATCACCCAAGTCGATGACACCGATCTGACCGATCACTGCAACGAGAAGGTTGGCAGGGGGTCGTTGTTGTGGGCACCGCTTTCGGATGGCAGGCGATCCATCGGGGTGATATTTGCCGACAACTTGTTAGAAGGTCGTCCGTACGAGAGGCATCAGCCGTCCATTCTCAAGCGGTATGCGGTCATGCTGAGCCACCTGTACGCCGTGAAGAAGGCGGAGGCTCAGTTGCGAGCGAGCGAATCCCTCTATAGGGGGCTCGTAGGGGTGTGTCCCGACGGGATCGTGGTGACGGACGCGGATGGTGTGATCCGCCAGGCGAATGTTCAATTCTGTCGTCTTCACGGGTTTGATCGCACGGAAGAGGTGATCGGTCTTAACGCTCTTGATCTGGTTGTGCCGGAGGATCGGGACGCAGCCCGTCGCTATCGCCTGGATGTGGCCGCGGGGCTGACGCGCGGGTTGCACGAATGCCAGCTTCGCCGTCGCGACGGCACTGAGTTCCCCGCGGAGGTCGGGGTGGCGAAGCTGTCTGAGGGACATGCGGACTCGTCGTTGTGGATTTCCGTTGCGCGAGACATCACGGAGCGCAAGAGGGCTCAGGACGGCCTGCGTCAGGAGCGGAACCTGTTGCGTACGCTGATCGACGCCTTGCCGGACCACATATGGATCAAGGATGCGCAAAGCCGGTTCGTGGTGGCCAACAAGGCGGTGGTACGGGAGTTTGGCAAGAAGTGCATGGAGGAGGTGATTGGCCGGACGGACGCGGACTTCTTTCCGGCGAAGCAGGCGGCGGGTTACTTGGCTGAGGAGCAGGAGGTTATTCGCACGGGCCGACCGATCCGAGACCGGGAGGTCTGCGTGGTAGGCTCGGGAGGAGTTGAACGCTGGGGGCTGACGAGCAAGATTCCATTGTCCAATGAAGCGGGCGTGGTGACCGGGTTGGTGGGTTGTGTTCGGGACGTGACGCGGGAACGGAGATTACTGCAGACTTTGGAGGCGGCAGAGGCCCGGTACCGGATGACCTTCGCGGCGATGCTTGATCCTCTGCACCTGGTGGACCGCGATCTTCGGATCGTGCTGTCGAATGAGGCGTTGCGTTCGTTTGTGAAGGAGAGCGGGAGCCCGGCGCCGGAGGCGGCCGGACTTTGCGGGAGGTGTTTCCGTTTCTGCCGGATCATGTCTTTGACGAGTACCGTGTGGTGTTCAAGACCGGCGAGACGCTGGTGACGCAAGAGCGTACAGTCTGTGGTGGGCAGGAGCGGTTTACTGAGACTCACAAGATTCCCCTGTTTGACAAGGGCAAGGTGGCGCAGGTAGCGACGGTGATGCACAACCTGACCACGCATCACCGCATTGCGATGGCTTTGTCGGAAAGCGAGTACCGGCTGCGCACGATCGCGGACACGGTGCCGGCCGGTCTTTGTGTCTACCAGGACGGCCGGTGTCAGTACGCCAACAAGATGATGTCGGTGCTGTTCGGCCACACGGAAGATGATCTGTTTCGTCAACTCGGTCCGTTGGATCTGATCTGTCCTGAGGAGCGAGAAGCCGTGCGGGCGGCTATTGATCGGCAGTTGAGCGGTGATTCTGATGTGATCCGGCTGGAGCGGGTGTGTGTGCACAAGACCGGCCGGCGTTTTCCGGTTGAACTGACGGCGAGGGCATTTTCGTATGAGAAAGCTCCCGCGGTTCTGATGGTGTTTATGGACATCTCGCGGCGTCGGGATGCGGAGCGCGAGCGTCGGCTTCTGTTGGCCGCGGTGGAGCAATTGAATGAGGGGTTAGCGGTTACCGATCTGAATGGCCGCGTGCAGTTCGTTAATCCAGCGTTTGCCCAGATGCACGGCTACGAGGTCGAGGAGGTTGTCGGCAAGGATCTCTCGGTGTTTCACTCGCCCGAGCAGATGGTGACTATTCAGGAGGCCAACCGCGTACTTTGGGAAACTGGCGTTTACGACGGGGAGGTGTGGCACGCCCGCAAGGATGGCAGCGTTTTTCCCGCGATGATGTCCAACGTGCTGTTGCGGGACAGCGCCGGTGCGGGGATCGGGATGATCGGCACCTTGCGGGACGTGAGCCGGTTGCGTGAGGCGGAGAAAGCTGTAGAAGTGGAGCGCAATTTACTGCGCGCGGTCATCGACACGGTTCCCGACCCCCTGTATGTCAAGGATACGGACTCGCGTTTTGTCCTAGCCAACCAGGCGACGGCCCGGAGCTGCAAGATGGCCGGCCCGGAGGAGCTGATTGGCAAGACGGATTACGACATCACGTCCGCCGACATGGCAACCTTCTTTCGCGAGGATGAAGTCCGGGTGATGAGGACCGGGCGGAAAGCGCGGTTCATGGATTCGGTGCCCATGGAGCTCACGGCGGATCAGCGGCACTATCTGGTTACCAAGGTTCCGCTGAGGGACGCGAGCGGCGAGGTCGTTGGGATTGTGGGGTTCAACCATGATGTGACGGCGTTGAAGCGGGCGGAGAAGTATCTGTGGCAGACCTCGGAGCGGTATCGGCAGGTGTTGAACGCGGTGCCGGCGATCATTTACTGGGCGGATATCCAAGAGCGAAAGCTGCTGTTTGTCGATGGGGCGGTCCAGCAGATCGCCGGGTGCAGCGCGGAGGATTTTGTGCGTGATTGTGGCTGTTTTGGAGAGATCATCTACCCTGCGGTCGTGTCTGGCGAGCGAAGCTCGATGCAAGGGCGGCTCAAGCCGTGGGAGTTCGAACATCGGATCGTGGGGGGCGAGGATTGCCCCGTTCGTTGGGTGAGTGTGAGGATTGCTCCCACGGCGGACCACAGGGGGCGGGCGCGTTGGGTCTATGGGGTGATTACCGATATCACCCAGCGCAAGGAATCCGAAGCGCACCTGGTACGGCTGGCCCAGGCGATCGAGAATGCCGGCGAGGGCATTGGGATCTGGGGTAGTGATGGCCGGCTGAAGTACGTGAATCCGGAGATGACCCGGCTTCTGGGGTTCGAGACGGCTCCGGAGCAGTTGCGGGGTCGGTCTTGGGGTTCGCTGCTGGATGGCACGGAACCTCGCTGGCGGACGGATCTTGTAGTGACACTTGAACAGTCCGGAAAATGGGCGGGAAACTTGCTTGCCAAGCGTGGTGATGGTATGGTCATACCTGTTGCGGTGACGCTGAGCAGCCTCGGAACAGAAGCGGGCCGGTCGGAAGTTGTGGTCAATTTGCGCGACCGCACGGCGGAAGAGAACTATCTCGCCCAGATTCGTAAGCTTGCCGCTGGCACGGATCGTCTGCTCGAAGAGGAACGCACGCGGATTGCTCGTGAATTACACGATGAGTTGGGGCAGTTGGTGACCGCGCTGGGCTTGTCGCTTGCGTGGATTCGGCGGTCGACGCCTCGAGTTCGCGCCGAAGTGCGCGAGCGCATGCGGGAAGCGGCGGGATTGGGGGAGCAGATCACGGCGATTGTGCGGGATATGTCGCGTTCTTTGCGTCCGCCGATTTTGGATCATCAGGGGTTTCTGGCCGCGGCGAAGTCATTGGTTGTGGATTTCCGGAAGGCGACCGGTTTGCCCTGCCGGTTTATTGCGGATGTGCCGGATACTTCGCTGGGCGTGGCTGTGGTGAATGCAGCTTATCGGATCTTGCAGGAGAGTTTGACCAACGTCGCGCGGCATTCGCATGCTTCGCAATGCGGCGTGACGCTGAAGTTGATAGGTCGTTTGTTGGTGGTAACGGTGGAAGACGACGGTGTAGGGGCTAGCGAGGCGGCATTGGCCGGGCAGGGTTCCCTTGGGATTGTGGGCATGCGAGAGCGAGCCGCGGCGGTGGGTGGCCACTGGCGCATGGAGAATATGCCCGAGGGGGGTGTTTGCGTGACGGCAGAGCTTCCTTTGGTTCAAGCACCATCGAATTGAGGTAGAGCGATGATCAGAATCCTCATCGCGGATGATCACACATTGGTTCGGCAGGGTCTCCGGCGGTTATTGGAGGAGGAGAAGGATTTCCGGGTTGTGGCCGAGGCGGGCGACGGTGCGGAGGTCATGAGACTGGTGGGAGAGCAGCCGGTCGACGTGGTGCTGATGGATATCGCCATGCCGGGCATGGATGGTTTCGAGGCCACGAAGCGTCTGACCAAGAAGAAGGGCGGTCCGCGGGTTCTGGTTTTGACCATGTATGCGGACGAGCATTATGCGGCCAGGCTGTTGCGCATCGGGGCGATGGGGTACGTGGTGAAGGACGCGGCGGCCACGGAGTTGGTTGAGGCTGTTCGCACGGTACACGAAGGCCGGCGGTTTGTTTCGGCGTCCATCCGCGAGCATTTGGCACTGCGTTACATTGACGGTCTTGGGGATGATGCCGTTGAGTCTCTGACCAATCGCGAGTTTCAGGTTCTGCGTTATTTGGCGGCGGGTTCGACGAACCGGGAGATCGCCAAGCAGCTTGGTTTGAGCGTCAAGACGGTCGACGCCCACCGGTTGAATATTCTGGCCAAGCTGGGCCTGCGCAACAACTCCGAGCTGACCAAGTTCGCGCTTCGTCATCATCTCATTACGGACTGAGGCTGCGTGGGGATTGGGCGGGTTTGTCGGAAGGCAAGTCCACTCATCCGTGGGGCGGTGTCGCGGGACTATGTACCGTTGACGCGGGGCGATTGGGGGTCGCCGCGAAGCGGCAAGTCGAGAGCCGGGCTCGGCTTGCGGCCATGTGGATGCGTTCATTTTCTGCATTCATCTGTTCTTGCGAGTGCTCGCTGACGGCCTGCCGATTTCACTGGTTGGATGTAAGCACCAATTGTTCGAGTGTTGCGTGGGCGGCGCCTGAGTCGACGGTTGTGATGGCGTGGCGCATGCCCGCGTGCAGATTATCGGCCAGGCCGGCGACGACGAGAGCGGCGGCGGCGTTGAGCAGGGCGTGGTCGCGTCGGGGGCCAAGGTCGCGTTGTTCAAGGATATCGCGGATGGCGGTGGCGCTGGCTTGGGGTGAATCGACGATGAGGGCTTCGAGCGGCGCGGGAGTGAGGCCGACCTCCTCGGGTCGGACGTGGAAGGTGCGGATGCAGCCGTCGCGGATCTCGGTGATTTGTGTTGGGCCGGTGATGCTCAGGTCACAGAGGCCGTTGTGGGCGTGGGCGACCCAGGCGAAGGTAGCGCCTCGGGCCGCGAGGACCGCGGCAAGGGTCTCGGTCAAGTCGGGGCGGCAGGTGCCGAGAAGCTGACGTTTGGCGCCGGCGGGATTGGTTAGCGGGCCGAGCAGGTTGAAGATGGTGCGGATGCCGAGGGCCTGGCGGGCGGGGCCTGCGTATTTCATGGCCGGGTGGAGGTTCGGGGCGTAGAGGAAGGCGATGTGGCACGATGCCAAGCAGCGTTGGAGGACCGGCACGGGGGCGTCGAGGTTGACGCCGAGCTGGGCGATGGCCTCGGCGGACCCGCTGGCTCGGGTGTGAGTTCGGTTGCCGTGTTTGGCGACGGTGGCCCCTGCGGCGGCGGCGATGATGGCCGCGGTGGTCGAGACGTTGAAGGTACTGATTCCGTCGCCGCCGGTGCCGCAGGTGTCGATACACTCGGCGGTACAGTGGACGCGGGTGACTTTTTCGTTCATCACATCGGCGGCGCCGGCGATTTCGTTGGCTGTTTCGCCCTTGCCGGCCAGCACGCGGAGGAACTCGGCGATTCGCTCGGTGGGCACCTGCCCGGTCATGATCTGCTCAAAGACCTCACGGGTCTGTTTGCGAGAGAGGTTGGCTCCGTCGCGAACCAGGTCCGTCGCATGGTCGAGGGAGATGGGCATGAGTGGGGCACTCTCCTGCTTGAGGCCGGCCGGCACACGGGCCACGCACGCAACCGCACTGCTCACAGGGCAGTGGCATGCCAGGCCGGGCCTATAGGGAATGGACGAATGCGCCGTCCGCGGGCACGGTGACGTACACGATGGCTGGTTTCTTGAACCGGGTATCGTACTCCTTGGTGATGGCATCGCGCAGTGGCTGCTCGGCGGAGCGGTGGATGAGGGCGATGGCGCAACCGCCGAAGCCGCCGCCGGTCATGCGGGCACCGTAGCAGCCGGGCACGCCAGTTGCGAGATCTACGAGGGCGTCCAACTCAGGGCAAGAGACCGCGTAATCGTCGCGAAGCGAGACGTGTGACTCGGTCATCAACTGGCCGAACTGGGTAGCGTCGTGCAGGCGGAGTGCATCGGCGGCCTGTTGGGTTCGGCGGATCTCGGTCACGACGTGGCGGCAACGGCTAAAAGCCACGACGTCCATGCGCTTCTCGCAGGTATCCAGGTGCTCGCTGGTGACGTCGCGAAGCGAGGCGATGTGTGGGTGCCCGGCCTTGAGGATAGCCAGTCCCTCTTGGCACTGTCGCTGTCTGACCGGGTATTCCGAGCCGCCGATTTCATGTTTGACTTGGGTGTTCATGACCGCCAGCACGGTCTCGGGGAACCGCAGCGGCAACTGTTCATACTCCTGCGAGCGGCAATCGAGGAGCAGGGCGTGGTCCTTTTTGCCGAGCACGCAGATGAACTGGTCCATGATGCCGCAGGGTGAGTGGGCGTATTCATGCTCGGCTTGCCTCGCCAGCAGGGCGAGGGGGATGGGGTCGAGGCGTTGGCCTGCCAGAGTGAGCAAAGCCATGGCGGTGCCGACCTCGAGGGCCGCAGAGCTGCTGACTCCGCCGCCGACGGGTACGTCGCTGTGGATGAGGAGTCTGGCGGGTTTGATGCGCACGTTGCGGTTGAGCAGCATGCGAGCGACGCCGCGGATGTAGTTGCCCCACATAGGCGAGCCGGGCGGTCCCGGATCATTTGCGGGGAAGCGGACCGACTCGCTGAACGCGGTGGTATTGACAGTCACGTGTCCGTCGTCTGCCGGTCCGGCCACCACGTACAGGGCCTGGGACATGGCGATGGGCAGGACGAAGCCGTCGTTGTAGTCCACGTGTTCGCCGATGAGGTTGACCCGTCCGGGGGCGCGAGCCACGCAACGGGGGCTGTCCCCGGGGAAGACCTTGGCGAACCGCTCGATGAGTTCTTGTGTATTGACCTGCATGGTGTTCTCTCTGACAATAGTACCGCGACTTTAGCGCGTAGAGCTTGAACTGTCAACGCTATCTTCACCGGACGGGCCTGTCGATGCCGACGCCGATTCTAATCGACACGGACATGGGGGTGGATGACGCGGTGGCGATCGCGCTGGCCTTGGCCTCGGGCGATCTGGAGGTGGCGGGTCTGGCGAGCGTTGGGGGGAATGTCTCGCTGGATCAAGCGACCTTGAACATTGGCCGGCTGCTGGCGGGTTTGGGCAAGGAGACTTGGCCGCTGATGGGTCGGGGGCTGGACCAGGCCCAAGTCGGACTACGCGATGCCTCCCACGTTTTTGGCGAAGACGGTCTGGGGGGATGTTCGCTGCCTCCGCCCGGCCGGCTGGAAACGTTGGACTACCTCGACCTCTACGAGCGGTGTATCGAGACTCACGGGCGGGAGCTGGTGATTCTGGCGATTGGCCCGCTGACCAACCTGGCGGGGGTATTGCGGCACCGCTCGGGCCTGCTGCAACGGGCCGGTCGCATCGTGGTGATGGGGGGAGCCGTCTGGTGCAAGGGCAACGTTACGCCGCACGCGGAGTTCAACTTCTACCGTGATCCGGGGGCGGCGGCGGCGGTGCTGGCGGCTGGTTTGCCGGTCACGGTTGTGCCGCTGGATGTCACACGGCAGGTGGCCCTGGATGAATCGCACGTGGCCCAGTTGTCGCGTGCGGGCACGCGGGCGGGGGATTTGCTGGCCGAGATGATCCGTTTTCCGCTGGAAGCGGAGGGCGACGCGGCCCACGGTAGTTTCCTGGTGCACGATGCCTTGGCGCTGGGGGCGGTGATCTGGCCGCCGTTGTTCATGCGCGCCCAGATGGCATTGGAGGTGGTGGTGGCAGGAGAACAGGCGGGGCGCTCCAAGCCTCTGGTGGCCAAGGATAAATCGCGTCAGATCGGGGTGGTTATGTCCGTCAAGGTGGTCGACTTCGTCGAGAACATGCTGGAGCGGCTTTGTCACCAGGGGTTCGTGGTCTGACCGCCCATGCGGGGGTGAGCTTCCCTGGCCAATCGGGATGTCTGTTCTCCGCCGATGAAGGTCGATGACGCCGATGCTTCAATCACTGGATGATACGATCGTGGCGGTTTCCACGGGTGGCGGGGCGAGTGTTCGTGGCATCATTCGACTGAGCGGTCCCCGGTCGTTCGAGCTGGCGGATCGGGTGTATGCATGTTCAGATGCCGGTGGACCTCTCGCCGCGCGGGGCGGGTACTGCCGGGTGATGGGCCGGGTGACAGTGGGCGACGCGGGGTCGTTGCCGGCTGAGGCTTACCTCTTTCGTTCGCCGGCCAGCTATACGCGGCAGGATGTGGTCGAGTTGCACACCGTGGGTTCGCCGGCGGTGTTGTCGATGCTGCTCGATCAGCTTCTGGGCGACGGTGCCCGGTTGGCGGAGCCGGGCGAATTCACCGCTCGGGCGTTTCTTGGGGGGGCGTTGGATCTGACTCGCGCCGAAGGGGTGGCGGCGCTCATTCACGCGCGGAGCGACACGCAATTGCGTGCCGCCCAGGCCTTGTTGCAGGGCGGTTTGAGTCGTCGCTCGATGGCCGGTCGCGAGCGTCTCGCCGATCTGTTGGCGCTTATCGAGGCGGAGATCGACTTCGCGGAAGAGCCGATCCAGTTTGTCACGCTTGCGGACGCGGCGGCGACGCTCGACGCGGTGGGGGCGGACATCGAGGAACTGCTCGCGCAAGCGCCGTCGGCGGAGCGTCTGGACATGTTGCCTGAGGTTCTGCTGATCGGGCGGCCCAACGTCGGCAAGAGCACATTGCTCAATCGTTTGAGCGGGGTGGATCGGGTGATCGCGTCGGCCGTGGCGGGGACGACTCGCGACGTAGTCACTTCGCCGCTCATGGTGCCGGGTGGCGAGGTGTTGCTGCAGGACAGTGCCGGGCTTGGATTGCATGAGACGAGCACCGCGTCGGCGTCGTGCTCCGCGTTGCATGAGTTGCACCGTCAGGCGGAGTGGGCGACGCGGCAAGCCTTGGTGAGGGCGGATTTGGTGCTTGTGGTGATGGATGCGAGTGCGGTGGTTGAACGGTCGGAGGACGTGCTGGGCTGTGTGGTTGAACCGCGGCGGCTGTGCGTGGTACTCAACAAGGCCGACGCCGTGCCGAAGGCTGAGCTTGCCAGACGGCTGGGCGAATTTGAGCGTCGGGGCGAGGATGCGCTTGCGGTCAGTGCGTTGACGGGCGAGGGTCTTGGCGCGTTGCGTGAACGTATCGGTCACGCTGTGTTTGTGGAGTCAAAGCCGCACGCCGCCGACGTACTCGCGCTCTCCGCTCGGCAGCGAAAGGCTTTGCAGGAGGCCCTTTTCGCGATGCGCAGAGCCCGCGACCTCTGCGATACAGCGAGCGACGAACATGTGCCGACGGAGTTGTTGGCGCTGGAGTTGCGCGAGGCGACGCACGCTTTGTCGCTGTTGGTCGGCGAGGTCACGACGGAGGATCTGCTCGATCGTGTCTTCTCTCGGTTCTGCATCGGCAAGTGAAATCAGTCAAGGCACGGGTATTGTCCGGTCGATATATCAAGTGGCGTGCCACCGTCGGTGCTCCGCAAAAAAAGTTGCGAGGGCGACGTAAAAAGGTTTTGACATTCGTTGGCGACACGCTAGGCTAGATTGCGAGACAGCGAACGAGGTGACGTCCGTGGCCTGGGCGTGCGGGAAAACCGGCAGGAACATGGCCATCATCAAAGCCTCGCGCAAGAAGCAGTAAGCGCCAGGCATCAGGACGTTATCCCGGTCCGGAAGGTGCTCACGCCACGGCGGCACCTTCCTTTTTTTTTGCGCGCTGCTTTTCCTTTGCCGACCAGCAGCATACCCCATTAGAATGCCCGCACCGGCTGGGCGGCCGGACTCAGTTCGCAGGACGTGATGCTCCATGGCAGGCGAGCGCAAGACCATCTCGACCAAGTCGACGCGGCGCAAAGCATACCGATCGGGCCGCGGGCGGCGGTTTGTCTGGGCCGACTGGCCGGATGAGAAGTTGCTGGACATGCGGCTGTGCGATTTGGGCGTGGGCGTCGAAGGGCCGTTGCTCAAGCCCTGTCTGGCTCAGTTGTATCAGGAGATCGATCGGCGGGGGATGCGCTTTCGGCCGCACTGCTGGGTGTCGAGCGAGTGGTTCACGCCCGACGGCATTCCGGGCTTCGCCGTTCCGTTCTACCTGACACACCCGCGGCTGATGCAACTCGAAGAGCGGCAGATGCTGGAGATCGAGGGCGGCACGCACGAGGAGTGCATGCGGATTCTCCGGCACGAGCTGGGCCACGCCATCGATCATGCGTATCTGCTCCATCGGCGGCGGAAATGGCAGGAGTTGTTCGGCAAGTCCTCCAAGCCGTACCCGACGTTCTACCAGCCCCGCCCGTACAGTCGGCGGTATGTTCTGCACCTGGATTCGTGGTACGCGCAGTCACACCCGGACGAAGATTTCGCTGAGACCTTTGCCGTGTGGATGCGTCCGCGCGTGCAATGGCGCAAGCGTTATCACGGCTGGCCGGCGCTCAAGAAACTCGAATACGTCGACGCGTTGATGGCGGAGATCGCGACCGGCAAGCCGATCGTCACCTCGAGGGCCCGGCACGAGCCGTTGTCGAGGCTGCGCACGACGCTTCGCGAGCATTACCAAGACAAGCAGGCCAAGTACGGCTCGGAGTACCCGGATTTCTACGATCATGATTTGCGGCAGTTGTTCTCGGATGCTCCGCGGCACGCGGACAACGAGCCCGCCGCCCGGTTCCTCAAACGTGTCCGCATCGAGATTCGCCAACTCGTCGCCCGTTGGACCGGCGAGTACGAGTACACCCTCGACCAGGTGCTCAGCGACATGATCGGCCGATGCGAGGAGCTCGACCTGCGCGTGGTGAGTGGTGAGCGCCAGCTCAAGATCGACTTCAGTATCCTGCTGACCGTGCAGACCATGAACTACCTGCATACGGGGCGGCATCGCATGGGAATGTGAGCGGCATGAAGAAGCGACGCATCCTGGCCATCATGCACAAAGACCTCGTGCCCCCTGAATCGGTCGATGGGCTCAGCGCGGAGGAGATGGCCCCGTGGAAGACGGAGTACGACGTGACCACGGCATTGCGGTCGTTGGGTCACGATGTTCGGCCGTTGGGGGTGGGCAGTGATCTCGGCGTGCTTCGCCAGGCGCTCGACGAGTACAAGCCGCACATCGTCTTCAATCTGCTCGAGGAGTTCGACGGCGAGGCGGTGCTCGATCAGAACGTGGTCAGCTACCTCGAGTTGCTGCGTGTGCCCTACACCGGGTGTGGGCCGCGGGGCATGCTCCTGTCTCGCGACAAGGCTCTGGCCAAGCAGATCATGACCTACCACCGCGTCCCGGTGCCGGATTTCGCGGTCTTCCAACGCGGCCGAGCCGTTCGCCGGCCTCGTCGGTTGAGATTCCCTCTGTTCGTCAAGTCGCTCAGCGAGGAGGCCTCGCTGGGCATCGCCCAGGCGTCGATCGTCGACGACGATGAGAAGCTCGCAGAGCGCGTTCGCTTCATTCACGAGACGATCGGTACCGACGCGATCGCCGAGACGTACATCGAGGGCCGCGAGTTCTATGTCGGCATTCTCGGCAATCAGCGGCTGTTGGTCCTGCCGATCTGGGAGTTGCTCTTCACCCGCATGCCCGAGGATGTCCCGCGGATCGCGACCGCCCGGGTGAAATGGAACCTCAAGTACCAGAAGGAGCGGGGGATCAAGAGCGCCGCCGCCGAGGATTTGCCGGACGGCGCCGCCCTGCAGATCACCCGTATCTGCAAGCGCATCTACCGTGGGTTGGGTCTGACCGGTTACGCTCGGATTGATCTGCGTATGACCGCCGAGGGCCGGGTCTACGTCCTGGAGGCCAACCCGAATCCGCAACTGGCCCGGGGCGAGGATCTGGCGGACGAGGCGGCGGCGGCCGGGATCCCCTACGAGGCTCTGTGCCAGCGCATCGTCAAGTTGGGACTCAGTCGCAGCCGCGGTTCCGTCACCTGACTCGCGATCACTGAGACCGGGTTTCAATGGGGCGTCACTCGCCATTCGTGCACGAAATGACCAATGACGAAGCACCAATGAACCATGAAGTCCGAATGACGAATGACGAACATCCCCATCCGCAGCCAGAGCTCTGGTTTCGGGCTCGGGCAATCGCCATTTTCGCCCGGGAGCCGGGTGGGCAGCGAGTATACGGCCGTTTCGATACCCATAGAATCGTTATTTGCGCGAGAACGCGTGCTGCGCGTACACTCCCTGCCTACAATACCGCGACGTTTGTGGACGGGCGGACAATGTGTGTCGGCCACCGAGAGACGAAGAAAGGGAGGACTGACCATGATGAGCAAGAAGATGCTGGATGCCCTCAACGAACAGATCGCGCTCGAGCTCAGCTCCGCGTACCTCTACCTGGCCATGGGGGCGCAGCTCGATGACGAGAACCTGCCGGGTTTCGCTCACTGGATGAAGGTTCAGTTTCAGGAGGAAACCGAGCACGGCATGAAGCTGTTCGATTACGTCGCCGACCGCGGCGGCCGGGTCACCCTCGAAGCCATCCCCAAGCCTCAAACCGACTTCGGCTCGCCCGCGGATATCTTCAAGGCGGTGCTCGAGCACGAACGCAAGGTCACCGCTTCCATCCACAGGCTCTACGAACTCGCCTTGGCGGAGAAGGACTATGCCACTCAGGCGCACCTGCAGTGGTTCATCACCGAGCAGGTCGAGGAGGAGAAGAACGCCGAGGGCATCCTCCGCCAGATCCAGGCCATGGAGGGCAAGGCTCACCTGATGCTGATGCTCGATCGGCACCTGGGCGCCCGCAAGGCGGACTGATCTGCGCAAAGCGAGCGGCGGTGTTGACCCTCGCCTTGGGTGTGCCTGTGTTTGTGCACATCCCTTTGCGGTGCGGGTTCTTCGTGTGCAGAGCCTGCGTGCGTAGATCCTTCGTGCGCGGACTGTTTGTGTGCGGATTGTCCGTGCCCGGATTGTTTGTGTACGGATTGTCTGTGTGCGGGTTTGCCGTGTTCAGATTGCCCGTGCACAGATCCGTCGTGTGGAGATCTTTCGTGTGGAGATCTTCCGTGTGGCACTGCTCTGTGAGCAGTGCGGTATGCGAGCGGGCTCTGCTTGGTGATTCCGCCTTCGTGTGCGCACTTTCGTGTGTACGCCTTACCTTGCCGGTCGGGCTTTCGGCAGATCGCGTGCGAGTGACCGGTGGCCCGATCGGAGCCGCGCCCGTGAGGAAGCGGTTCTTCGCGGTCGTGGCTTCACGTAGCCACTGGCAATCGAGGCGCACGACCTGTCCGAAACACCGGTGATCTCTGCCTTGATTGCGTTGTACGGGGAAGCAACTGATGCCAGCCTCCGGCACTTGATCATTCAGGCACTTTCACTAAGCGGTGACCCAATGGCCGCGGATCTGTTTCGCACCGAAGCCAAAGGGGCTCAAGATGCGGAGTTCAGGTTAGAGGCGGCATGGCGTCTATTGCAGCATGGCGGTGAAGGGCGTACTATTGAAGCCATCGAAACGGCAGTCCAGGCCGCAGTAGATTGTCTTTCGCGAGATGAGGGCGGGGCTGAAGTATCAGCTATTGTGCTCCATCGCGGGAGTGTACGATTGCTCGATGTGATTGCCCAGACGTACGGAGTGCCGCGTGTTGATATCGGGTTGACATCCCGTCCGGCTGGTGAGCGTGTGCAATTGGTGCGCAATTGGTGGAACAAGACCCGTAAGGAAATAGAGGTGGAGCGGCAATGAATCGTCGACATCGTGCATAGCTAGACTGCTTACCATGAAGGGTGTACTGCTCATGGGAGAACAGAGAGAGCGTGAGCCTCTGGGTGATTCAGTATACGTGCCGACCATGCGGGGGTTGCGAGTCCTGGAAGCGTGCGTCGGAGCCGCCAGCGCGGGCTCGGCTGCGGGCGTTGTGTTGCTGTTTGGTTTTCGGTCCGCTCCGGACGTTATCGGCCCGGAAGCCTATCTTGTTCCCTCGTTCATGTTGAGCTGCGCACATGCGGGCCTGCCAATCGCCATGAAGCGCTGGCGTATCGCATTGTGGGGCATTGTCCTCCTCGTGCCGTTTTGCACGCTTATTCAAGCAGTCGTGACGCTGTGGTTCGAGCAGAATTTCCTTATCGGCTACGTGTGTGCCGCGGCCGTGTGCGGTGTGGCGGCATTTGCTTCCATTTCATGCAAGGATGAAGCACTGCTGACGGGGGCGGCATCCGCCGTCGTTGGCATTCTGATCACCTTCGTCTCAGGATGGCTTGCGCGAAGGGCGGGCCTAGCCACCATCTACAGAGTCGATGGCTCCATGCTCGTGGCTATGCTTGTGTTTGGTCCAGCCATGGGGCTTTCCCTGGCGATTCCCGCGATCACGATTCGGCCTTGGCACACGATTGTGTGCCCTCCCGGCCAGGGCTGCTGCCCGCTCTGCGGCTACTGCCTGAGAGGTAATACGAGTGGTACGTGCCCCGAATGTGGAACGTCGATCCGGTGCGGATGAACAACGGCGTCAGGGTAACGAGCAGTAGGAGGAGGAGAGAACAGAGCAGATGCTCAGTGACACTAAGGCTCCATCTTGTCGAGAACGGTTTAACGCAAAGGATCAATGCACGGGGCAGGGTGAGACGCCGTACAAGGTATTCATAGTAGCCTTGTGGCCGGGGGACGGTCGTCAATAGGCCGCAGCCGAAGAGGAATACTGCCAGGTATAGCTGAATCCGGAGGGCTACAGTTGGCTTCCCTCCCTGCCAAAGTCCATCAGCAAGATCCGAGGCACGAAAGAACGTCGAGGGATTCGCCGGGTCGAAGGCCGTTCCGCATTCCGGGCGTCGGTTCTCGGGCAACCCATCGAGCACATACTGGCATTGTCGGCAGTGCATGGTTGGCTTGGCAGGCTGCCGTGGCGGTGGCATCACAGCTCAATCGTTCAGGGATATCGTTGATCGTCAAGGGCCGGTTCGGGTGGTCTTCCATCGGCGGTTCGCCACTCATGGATGGTCGTGGTCAGCACGACAGGAGTGTTCGGAAGCGTTTGACCAGTTGGTGGTAGGCGGGGTCGCGGGCGTCGGTGATGTTGCCCCAGTAGAGGACGCTCTGGCGGCGGGCGTCGTGGCGGATGCGGCAGAGGAGTTTCTCGATTCGGCCGATGCACTCATCGAGGATGGCGGCCGGCTCGCACAGGCCGGCGTTGATCACCGCGACGTCGGCCTCGACCAGCGGATGATACTCCGGCTGGAGCTGGATGCGCGAGGCGATCTCCACGCCGATCGGCGAACGCAGAAACTGCCGGATTTGGGCCTCGCCAATGTCGAGGCGCTCCACGGGGGCTGAGCCCGTCGCTCGAGCCCGCGAGGGGCACTCTTTGTGATGCCGCACGCCCGCGGAGTCGTCCAGCCCGTCGCCGTCGAAGAGGCCGAAAATCTCCGACGCGAAGGCGGCCGTGTCCTGCATCACCTCCTGCAGGGCGACGGCCGCGGCGTGGGGCTCGCGGAAGACGTCGCTGATGCGTTGCGGAGCGGGCATCACGAACACGCGGTAGTCATAGGGGTACGCGTGACGAATGGCCGGGTCGCCGTCGGCCTCGACGATGGTGAAGCCCCGCCGCTCGAGCCGTCGCACGGCCCGCAGTCCCTCGGGGATGGTCTCGAAGACCCGGTCGGGCGTGTAGGTCGCCCGGTGCATGGACGCCCAGCCGTTGGCTTCGTGAATGGGAGTCTGGTTTTGGGCTCGTTGATCGTCAGGCGAGCCGTCCAGCCGGGTGACCGCGTTGGTATACCCGTCATGGGCGGCCTTCAACCGCAGGAGATGGACCGGCCGCTTGCTGAGTACCCGCTCGGCGATTAACCGGGCGACGGTGGTCTTGCCACCGCGGGTCGGCCCACTAATCAGCAGTGTTGTCAGAGGCATGTGCGCTATTCATCGTGCCGGGAGCCCAGACGTGGTCCGCAACGGCGGCACCTCGCCTCACTACTGCCGCATCCGGCAGGCCCGGCATTCTTCATTATATGCTCAGGCGGCGAGGATCTCTACAGGCGGTTCGCTGGCCCCCCCCGGCGACTTGCTCTGGACGGCCGGCCTCGGGCATGATGGCCGGGTATGAACCGCTATGCCGTGATTACCGGCAAACTGCCGCGCGAGATTCTGCTGCTGCGGGGCCTGCCCTGCGTGTGGGGCCGCTGCACGTTCTGCGATTACATCGACGACAACACCACCGACCTCGGCGAGATTCGCCGCGTCGCCGCCGCTGAGTTAGCCAAGGTCACGGGCCGCCTCGGCCGACTCGAGGTCATCAACTCCGGCAGCATCCAGGAACTGCCGCTCGATGTGCGCACGGCGATTCGCGACCTGCTGACTGATCGCGGCATCATGGAGTTCATCTGCGAATCGTACTGGGCGTACCGGCACACCTTCACGGCGACCCGCGACTTCTTCCGCGTGCCCACACGCATCAAGCTTGGCGTCGAGACCTTCGACGATCATCTCCGCAACGTCGTGCTCAACAAGCGGATGGTCTTCAGCGATCCGGCGGAGGTGGCCCGGCTCACGGATACCATCTGCCTGCTGGTGGGCTTTCGCGGCCAGACCCGCGAGACCGTCGCCCGCGACATCGACATTTTGCTTCGGCATTTCCGCTACGGTTGTGTCAACCTGTTCACGCCCAACCGCAAGAGCGCCGCCCTCCTCGATGAGGATATCAAGGCGTGGTTCCGCGAGACCTACGCTGACTTGGCCGATCATCCCACCATCGAGGTGCTTGAGGAGAACACGGATTTCGGCGTCGGGTGAACGGATTGGGGACGGGGGCTTGGCGGGTGTCGCGATATCGTGGCGCTGCGACATGTCTTCTCGGGGCTCGATCCGGGCATATTGGCCCACACCTCCCCGCGTGTGTATAATGGATTTGTCATGGTGCGGCTGGTGATAGCCATTCTGTTCCTTGGACACGTCGCGTTGCCGACGTCGGCGTGCTCCTGTGCGTCCGATCATGCTTCGGGTGATGCGGCCGCCGCGTGCTGCGGTGAGCCTGAGACCCGCCCCGCGTGCTGCGGCTGCCGCTCGGGCGCAAGCGAGTCCGATTGCTCGGTCGAGCGGGATTCGTGCGATAACACGTCGCACTGTCCCTGTGCGGTGCGCGCAATCCCGCAGCAGCCGGTGGCTCCGCCGACCAGGGTGGACCGGTTGACCTTGGACCAGCCGGCCGTGGTATCCCTGCTGCTCATCGATGACCCAGCCCGGCAATCGAGGCCGCTATGCCGGCGGACTTCGGATGCCGACGATCTTTCCGACACGCATCAGGAACGCCAGGCAAAACTCTCGGTCTGGCTGTGTTGATCTACCCGCTCCGCAAAGCCTGACGCGACTTACCCGTGCCGCACCGGTTGAGCCGGCGATTTCGTGGTGTTTCGCGGCAAGGCTCGGCAGTCCCGGCCCTTCTCGGCCGGGCTCGATCATCTTCCAGCCCGCTCGATGCGTGGTTGCCGGCGGGCGAATACGGATCTGTTTGTGGTACAAGTGGATGAACCCAAGGAGCGGCAGTGCGGATTATTTCACCAGTGCGGGGAGGGCGGCGAGGTCACTCGGCGTCAAGGCCCGCAGACGATCCGCGCTCGCTTAGAAAGAGAGGATGAGTATGTCGCGTCGTATCGTGTTGAGTATCGCGTGTGCCGCGTGTGTGGCTTTGGTGTTGTCCTTCATCCCGGTCGGCCAGGCCGACGTCCCTGCGCAGCCCCTGGCGGGCGCTGCCTGTTGTGCCTGTTGCCAGTGTGGCCCTGATTGCCAGTGCGGCCCGGATTGCCAGTGTTGCGAGTGTGGTCCGGACTGCAAGTGCGCGGGCTGCGACGCCAAGGAGCTCTGCGACAAGGGCAAGGACGGTTGTGGCAAGGACAAGGGCGGTTGCGACAAGGGCAAGGGCGGCTGCGGCAAGAAGTAAGCCTGCCGGAACCGACCTTCTGGTTGTCCCGGCGGTCTAGAAGCGCGGCTTGTGGTTCGCCCGGTGACTTGGCTCATGCGGCCGGCTCGGGGTCGGTCGCGGCCAGGCCGGTGGTAGTTGACCGGCCGATGATTCAACGGACGCGGCCGGGCTCGTCTTGCGATGGGCCCGGCCGTTTTTTCTGGTCTCGCCTGCCGCTCTTCGCCAGACGAGTGTTCGCTAGGGAGTTGCCCGGGCCAACGCCCGTCACCCCCGCGACGAAGATCACGCTGTGGAGACGGGATCTCCGGTCGAGAGGGTGTCGCGATCTTCACAGAGGTTGCCGGGGAGGGAGGTTCCTAGTGCATAGCGACGGATCAGCTTCAGCAACTCATTGCGAGAAATGGGTTTGGTGGCGTAGTCGTCGCAGCCGGCATCGAGGCACTTCTGACGATCCGAGGCCATGGCGTGGGCAGTCAGGGCGATGATCGGGCGAGTGTAGTCCTTCTGGCGGAGCAAGCGGGTCGCCTCATAGCCGTCGAGGACTGGCATCTGCATATCCATGAGGATGATGCAGAAGGGCTGGCCGCTTTCACTGCTGGCGAGGGCCGCATCCACCGCCAGTTGGCCGTTGGGGACGACGGTCACTTCGGCTCCGGCTTTTCGCAGCAGGTGGGCGATGAGTCTCTGGTTGTCAGGGCCATCCTCGGCAAGCAGGATTCGGCAACTGAGCTTGGCGGAAGCTTCCTGGTGGGAAGGACGGGATTTCTCGGGAGCGATCACCAGCGGGGCGGTCGGGTCGTCGGGCGTGATGAGATCCTCGACAGCGCCGGTGGCGACGGTTGCTCGGAAATGAGTGCCCTCATTGGGCCGGCTATCAATGAGCGCGACGGTGCCGCCCAACAACTCGGCCAAGCGTTTGGAGATGAGCAGCCCCAGCCCGGTTCCGCCGAAGCGACGGGTCGTCGAGGCGTCAGCCTGGCTGAAGGGCTGGAACAGACGCGAGGTCTGTTCCTCAGTGAGCCCGATGCCCGTATCGATCACGTCCACTTGCAGCGTCGGGCCGTCGGGCCCTTTCGGCAGGAAGCGGACGAGTACACGTACGGTGCCCTTCTCCGTGAACTTGATGGCGTTGCTGACCAAGTTCACGATGATCTGGCGAAGACGTGTCGGGTCGGTTTGGATGGTTGCTGGGATACCCCCCTCAACTTCTACTCTAAACTCAAGGCCTTTGGCTTCGGCCCAGACGCGCATGAGGGATTGGACCTCGGCGACCAGGGCACAGGGCGAGAAGGGCACCGATTCGATCACGACCTTCTTGGCCTCGATCTTGGACAGATCAAGGATGTCGCTGATAAGCCGCAGGAGGTGCTCGCCGTTACGCTTGATGGTATGGGCGGCATCGATTCCATCCGGATCCAGACCGGCCGCGCGGGCGGAATCGAGGAGCACATCCGCGAATCCGAGAATGGCGGTCATCGGAGTGCGGATCTCATGGCTCATGTTCGCGAGGAACACGCTTTTGGCGCGGTTGGCGGTTTCGGCGGCTTCCATGGCCTGACGCAACTCCTGCTCGCGATGCTTTCGGTCGGCCGCATCGAGGATGAGCGACACCTGGTCGGCCAGGGAACTGGCGAAGTTCGCCTCCTCGACGCTCCATGCGCGCGGCGACCCGATGTGCTCGTAAGAGAGAACCCCAATGAGATGATGCCCCCGGCGGATCGGGGCATCAAGCAGCGAGGTGATCCCCAACGGCACCAGGTAGCTATCGGCGATGTCCCGGGTCCGCGGATCGGTTTGAGCGGCGTCGGCCACCAAGGCTCGATCGCGTTGCAGGGCTTCGAAATACGATGGAAAGGTGCTGACAGGCAGCTCGTGGCCCTGCGAGTACCGGTTCGCGCTGAGCTCGAAGAGCGCTCGGCAGCATAGAAGGCTTCGGTCGTGATTCAGGAGCCAGATACTGGCTCGTTCGCAATTCAGAATGCGAGCTGCAATGGCGGTAATCTCGCGGAAGGCGAACGAGGGATCGTCGCCTAAAGAGGCGATCTTCCGGACAATGTGGGCCAAGGCGGTGCCATGTTTGCGCAGCAGCTCCTCGCGCCGGCTGAGTTCGGCGGTCCGCGCGGTCACCCGGGCATCGAGCTCGGCATTCAAGGTTTGCAGCTCGTGTTCCCGTCGCCATTTGGCGGCCAAGGCATGGGCGCAGTGTTCAATCTCGTGGAGGGTGAACGGCTTCTCGAGGTAGAGCAGTTTGTCGATCGGCGGCACGCGGGCGGCGATCTGCTTCGGCGCCAGGTCAGAGAAGCCGGTCACGATGACCAACTGGATATCCGGGTCCATGGCCCGGAGTTGCTCCGCGGTGGCGACGCCGTCAATTCCAGGGGGCATGCGGACATCGAGAAAGGCTACCGCGAACGGGTGGCCCTCGGCCAAAGCCTGTCGGGCGGCCTGCACCGCCTCGGAACCCTGGGCACAGACGACGACCTCGAACGACTTGGCGGGCGGGGAGGCCTGGCTTGCTGGATTGCCAAACAGCCGACCAGCCAGCTCATCCATCTCCGGTGAGCTTGGGCTCGGATCCCGGCGATGGCCGAGGATCCTCAGATACAGATCGCGGATCGAGGCTTCGTCGTCCGCGACCAGAATCCGTGTTGTTTGGTGTTCAGGCATAGCTGCTCGGTTCGTCAGGCAACCAGCATAGAATCACCGGCCCATTCAATCGCCGCGAGTGCTACTCCGATCGCGGAAGCCACACATGCAGGCACGCCCCTTGCCCGGGGCCGCCGCTCTCCGCGGTCATTCGTCCTTTCATGCCCGCCACGCTGTTAGCGCACCAGTGCAGTCCGAGGCCCCGGGCCAGACCCCCTCTGCGCGAGAAGCCACGCTCAAAAACGCGAGTCAGGTCCTCCGCGGCGATGCCGACCCCGTCGTCCTTTACCCAGAGATGGATCATCGCGGTTTCCTCGCCATCCTCGGCCTGGGCGTCGACCACGATGTGGCCGGTCGGTCGGTCGGCACTGATGATTGCCTCGGCCGCATTGGTGAGCAGATTGGCGAGGACTTGCAGAAGGCTGATCCGCTGTATCTTGAGCGAGCCCAGCGCGGCAAGTCCCGGACCGGTCTCGATCGCGGCTCGCTGACGTAGCTCCGCCGGCAGAAGGGCCGCCGCCTCGGGTACCAACTCCGCAAGCCGGCCCCACTCGATGGGCCGATCCGCTCGGCTGGCATGGCCCTGGTCGGAAAGCAATTGTCCGATCCGTTTGGCCCGGTCTGCTACCTCTGTCAGCTTGGCCTGCGTGTCGCGAGCGACCGCAATCGCCCGGCCGTTGGCCAGTTCCAGGAACTTCACCAAGTCTTGGCGACGCTCGTCGGGAACGGATGGGTCGTCGAGTTGCTTCTTGGCCAGCTCGATCTGGTCCATGGGCACCTTGGCCAGCTCTTGGCGAAGCAGATCCAGCTCCGCGAGTACCGGCGTCAGGGCGTTACGGACGTTGTGGAGTGTCCCCGAGGCCATCTCGGCGATGCCCGATTCATAGGATTGATCGACGATCCTCTTGCGGGCTTGGGCCAACTGCTCAACCATGCGGTCGAACTCGGTCGCCAGAATCCCAATCTCGTCACGAGAGGTCATGCCTAGCCGAGCGGTCAGATCGTCGGTTCGGCCCACCCGGACCGCGTGCCGGGTTAGCCGGGAGACCGGACCCAGCACCGTCCACTGAAGGGTGATCAGCAGGGCGGCCAGGATCACGAGCCCCGCGGCGAGGACCGATCCGCATGCAAACCGAAGCGCCGCTCGTCCCTTGGCGGTCACGTTCCGTGGAACCGTGGCTTCGATGGGCACCAGAGACTCATGGCTCAGGTCTGACAGGGTCGCGGAGACAGCCAGGACATCCAGACGGTCATCGTTGACGACAATCTCCGGAGCGGCAGGCTTCACGGGCGAATCGGCCTTCGCGGCGAGATTCGCTTGGTTCGCCAGCGGCGGCAAGACCTCGAAATGAACCTGGGTCTGCTCTCGGAGCTTGGCGGTGAGGGCTTTGTTGAGCAATCGCCCAATGATCACCGCTCCTCGGACGGGGCCTTCGCCGGTGTTGGTGAGTACCGGCCGGGATGCGACCAGCATCGGCCCCAAGCCGGTCATCAGGATTCCGCCGACCGTATCCTCAGGCTCTTCCAGTTGCAGAAGGACATGGGTTGATGGGAGGCTGTCACTCGGCATGCCGGGAATATCCATCGGTTCCTCGGTAACCAGATCCAGAGCGTAGGATCCAACCACCTTGCCTTGTGGATTGCAGAACGCCAACAGATTGACGCCCAAGCCTCGTAAACAGCTAGTGGTCAGCATGGTTCCGGCGTATTGCTGGTTGCCGTCGGCGATGAACTGAGCGGTATCGTCCCAAGACCCATAGTCGGTGGCCGATGCGGTGAGCTGCTCGATCTCCCGATCGATAGCCTGCAAGCAACGCCGCAGGTCGGTCTCGGCATCCTCCCGTTCAAGCTCGACGAAACTGGGGTAGATGATTGTGCGCTGGACGGCGTAGTTGGCCAGCCCGTACAGCCCCACCAAGGCGGCTATCAGGGTCAGAACCTTCGACCGTAGCGACATACGTCCGCTCCCAGTAACTCGACCGATGCCCCAGTGGCTAAGGGAGCACTGCACTCCGTCCAAGGTTGTCTTGCCCTTGGCGATTGGGTCCGCCCATACCTTCTGGAGTTGCCCAGACGTCCCAAATTGCTTGCCACCCCGCCGAGCCCTCTTGCTGAAGAGGCCCGGCCTGCAAGTGCCCACGATCCCGCGTCGCATGCGGCACAGCCCTGGCAAGGCCTTGTGCCCGTTTGCGGTCCACGACGAGATCAGGTTGCTTGAGTAGGATCGACCTTCAGGCCTGCGGTCTTTACGATCACGCCAAAGTCTGGCAATGCGGTGTGAGATAGAGTATAGAGCGTATGCTCTGCAAGCTGCCCGCGAATCTCGCCAGCCATGGGCTTGATGCTCGCTACTGAGGCGAACCGCTTCCTCGCGGTCGTGGCTCTGATCCGCCACGCACTCCTCAATAGGATGCAACTCGCTGGCCGCCTAGCTCCCGGGGCACAATGGCGAATGCCCAAGGCCCAATGACCAGTCAATGACCATGCCCGAAACCAGAACGCCAACCGTGAGCGGGGGACGTTCGTCATTGGTCATTGGCGCTTCGCCATGGGTCATCTCGCCCGCGGATCGCGAGTTACGCACTCCTCAATACGCCTTGCCGAAGACCACGCGGCGGCGGCTGGGTTGGCCGCTGATGATGCAGGTGCCGGGCTCGTCGTCGGCGTCGAGGGGGATGCAGCGGATGGTGACGTTCAGGTCGCTGCGTA
>Ga0123328_1000149_pt1 | contig 70349 bp, 60 predicted proteins | sample BioC12SIPDNA_2_FD_89702 | JGI IMG/M metagenome (GOLD analysis project Ga0123328, IMG submission 89702) | Anaerobic biogas reactor microbial communites from Washington, USA - Biogas_R1_A C12 SIP DNA | ecosystem: Engineered > Bioreactor > Anaerobic > Unclassified | place: Washington, USA...
CTGGCGCGCGTGCTCGCGTGTGGTACTGCTCTGTGAGCATTGTTTTGCGTGCGTGTGCGTCTTCTACTCCCTCCCACTCGCTTGCGCTCGGGGCTCGTTGGCTGGCGCGCGTGCTCGCGTGTGCGTCTTCTACTCCCTCCCACTCGCTTGCGCTCGGGGCTCGTTGGCTCGCGGCTGCTGCTACCGGAAAACGCGACCCGGTGATAGCATACCTGCTGGTACTCGAACTGACCGATTGTCCGACGACGATTCGAGATGAGCGGCACCCGCACATGGGTCAGCTTGAGTGAGGGTGGGCTGGCTGAGCAGATCGTGATGCATGGAGACCAGAGTATGGCGACAGAACAAGCGATGCGGAAGTACTCGGGGCGTTGGCTTCTTGATGGGGTGTTGATGGCAGCGGCGCTGGGGCTGTTGTTGAGTGTGTCACCGGCCCGGGCCGAGGATGCGCCGGCGGGGAAGCCCGTACTGCTGATCGGCGCGGCCAGCGTGGACATCACCCCGCCGGAGCCGGTGTCGCTGCGCGGTCAGTTCAACCTGCGCATCTCCAAGGCGGTCGAGACGCCGCTGACCGCCAACGTCGTCGCCCTGGAGTCGCGCGTCGGCGATCAGTCGCTCGATGTCGCGGTCATCGTTTCGTGCGATTTGCTCAGTATCTCCAACGAAATGCTGCGCATGGTGCGCGAGGAGGTGGGCAAACGTCTGCCGACGCTGGACTCGCGGAAGGTGTTCCTGAGCGGAACGCACACCCACACTGCCCCGGACACCGAGTCTGGCCGATACGTCCTGCCGTCCGAGGGCGTGATGCAACCCGAGGCGTATCGGGCGTTCGCGGTCGAGCGGGTGGCCGAGGCGATCGGGCGGGCATGGCAGGGTCGCGGGCCGGGCAGCGTGACCTGGGGGCTGGGGCACGCGGTGGTGGCGTACAACCGGCGGGCGGTCTACGCGGACGGCTCGGCGGTTATGTATGGCAAGACCGACGTGCCGGAGTTCCGCGGTCTCGAAGGCTGCGAGGACCACGACGTCAACTCGCTGTTTTTCTGGAACGCGGATGGCAAGCTTATCAGTATCGGTGTCAACGTATCCTGCCCGTCTCAGGTGGTGGAGAGTCGATCGGCGGTCAACGCCGACTTCTGGCACCCGGTGCGTGAGGCCCTGCACGCCCGGTACGGTCCCGGGGCTTGCGTTCTTGGCTGGACGGGCGCGGGCGGCGATCAGGCCCCCCGGCCGATGCACCGCAAAGCGGCCGAGGCCCGCATGGCCAAGCTGCGCGGCCTGGAGCAGACCGAGGAACTGGCTCGCCGCATCACCCGGGCGGTCGACGAGGCCTACGAGGTGGTCAAGAACGATCGACGCGAAAGCGTGCCGTTGATCCACCGGGTCGAGACGCTCCGCCTGCCGATGCGATTGGTCACCGAGGCGGAATACGCCGAGGCCAAGGCCGCCTCGCACAAGGCCGCTGAGGAGATCGCGAAAAACCCCGCCACCTCTGAACACCTCCACAACATGATGCAGTGGCACGAGCGGATCGTGAAGCGGTTCGAGGCCCAGAAGGATGAGCCCAATCCTACGCATGAGGTCGAGGTGCACGTGATCCGCATCGGCGACGCGGTCATCTGCACGAACCCCTTCGAGTTGTTCACCGACTACGGCATCCAGATCAAGGCCCGCAGCAAGGCGATCCAGACGTTTGTGATCCAGTTGGCCGGCAGCGGCAGCTACCTGCCGACGGAGCGGGCGGCACGCGGCGGCGGGTACAGCGCTGTGGTCCAGAGCAACGCGGTCGGCCCCGAAGGCGGTCAAATCCTCGTCGACCGCACCGTCGCGGCCATCGACACGCTATTTGCCGAGTAGTCGGACGGAGCTGCCCTTTCAGAGCCGCGACCGCAAGAGAGCGGTGGCCTGCATCAGAGCCGCGACCGTGAGGAAGCGGTTCTTCTCGGCATTGAAGAACCGCTCCCTGACGGTCGCGGCTCTGCTGCGCCACACGCTTCTACTGGCTTGTTCCAGCCCATAGAACCATTGCCGGCAGGTTGGCGACGACGCGGTCGAAGAAGCCGGTAATGCGGGCAAGCTCGTGCGGCCCGGGGATGCGCCGTGCATGGACCACCCGCGAGATTCGCGAGTCACATGCTCGACGCGGCTTGCCGCTTCGCGCAACCGGCGAGTGCTCTCGCAGCTCAGGCGGAGGCGGCCATCAGTGTCTCGTAGCCTAGGGCGGCCATGTGTGGGCCGCAGATCTCATCGAGCGTGCGTTGTTGTGACGCCGTCAGGTGACGGCCGCGACCGACGGACTGGGCATGGACTGGCTGCCCGCCGCGGAAGAGGACCTCCGGGGCGCCGATGCCCGCGAAGGCCTGGGGCCAGCGGTGGTGGTCCAGCATGGAGTCGGCGAAGGGCATGCCCGCGTGATCGCAGACGCGACGCAGGGCGGCGGCGGGCTCGCGCACGAGGTCTTCGTAGCGGACGACGAACAGATTGCGGTCACGGGTCCACTCGACGAAATGCACCCAGTTGCGAGCCGCCCAGTTGACAATGTGGTCGTCATCGCGGAAGCGAGGCACGGTCGGCCAGAGGGTGCGGATCACCCGCCCGCGCCAGCCGAAGAACAACCGGCGGAGAAGCCCCACGGTCGAGGCGGCGGCGTCCCATGGGTGCCGGATGATCGCGATGATCGGCACCTGCTGGGCGGCGAGGTTGTCGAGCAGCTTGAAGTTGCCCCAACGCGGATGCAGGTCGATTTCGTGGAAGACTTCCTTGATGACCAGATAGCGCAGGTCGTTCTCGCGGGCCATGTCCTGCAGGAAGCGGAAGTAGCGGGCCGGTCGGCGATCACGCGGGAACGGGACTCGCCGCAGATGAGAGTCACGCTGGAAGCGGGCGTAGAAGTGCCGCAACGCCCACGGCGGCAGCAGGTCGTTCAGGTGGAACGGCTCACTGAGCGAAAGTACCGCCTCGCCGTTGGCCAGCAGCTTGCCCAGCAAGGTCGTCCCCGTCCGGGGCGGTCCGATGACAAAAACAGGTCTCATGTCCACGCGACACTCCTGGCAGGGAAAAAAGGTGTCAGGATGATTTTTGGCGACGGTGGCGGTCAGGCATCGTCGCCGAAAAATCATCCTGACACCTTTTTCCCCGGTGGCGGCTATGAATCGACCCGCGCAGGGGTCAGAGAAGCCTCGGTTCGGGGCACACTTGTAGCCGCGAGCCGGTGCCCCGTCAATGCGCTTCTCAAGGGCGCCCAGGCCCGCTATCCTCTCAGCATGGAAGCAACCCTCGAGCAGGAACGGAAAGACGAAGTCGCGGCGGTCGCCTCGCCCCCCGACCCGGGCAAAGTGCACGCCTACCATCAGGCCAAACGCATCTGCCATTTGGCGGGCATTGCCCAGGGAATCGCGTATTGGGGCATCTGGCTGGCCCTGGCCGGCGGGCTGGTCGCATGGCTGGATCAGTACCTCGATGCCCGTTGGCTGGCCCTGCTGGCCACCGCGGTCGTGATGCACGGCGGGTATCACCTGGTCGGTCTGCCGCTCGACTACTACAGCGGATTCATCCTCGAGCGCCGCTATGACCTGACCAATCAGACGCCCGGGACGTGGCTGGTCTTTCAGATCAAGACTTGGCTGGTCGGAACGGTGATCGGCGGCATTCTGCTGGCAGGCCTGTACGCCCTGCTCTGGTACGGCGGCGGGCTCTGGAGCGTCTGGGCCTGGGCCGGCCTGATGATCTTCAGCGTCCTGCTGGCCAAGGTCTTCCCGTTGATCATCCTGCCGCTGTTCTACCCCGCCAAGCCGCTGGAACGTCCGACGCTCATCGAACGGCTCACCACCCTGGCCAGCGGGGCGGGCATGACTATCACCGGCATCTTCAACCTCGAGCTCAGCAAGGAGACCAAGAAGGCCAACGCCATGCTGGCCGGCCTGGGCTCCTCCCGCCGAGTCTACCTTTCGGACACCCTGCTCGAAGCCTTCAGCGACGACCAGATCGCCGTGGTGTTCGCCCATGAATTGGGCCATCACATTCGCGGGCACATCGTCAAGGGCATTGGCTTGGCGGCGGTGGCTACCTCGTTGCTGGTAGCCCTGCTGCATTGGCGGTTGAACCCGTTTGCGGGCACGGATGCCGGCCAGTGGACGGGAGCGGTGGCTGGGCTGGCCCAGGTGAGCTTCATTCTCACCGTGTTCCCGCTGATTATCGGGCCGGCCACCAACGCCATCAGCCGCCACTTCGAGCGTCAGGCCGACGCCGACGCCCTGCGCCTGACCGACAACCCGGCCGCCTTCCGCGGCGCGTTCGAGCTGCTGACCACGATGAATCTGGAGGACCCGAATCCGCCGCGATGGGAGGAGATTTTCTTCGAGGACCACCCGGCCATTTCGACGCGCATCGCCGCGGCCGACGCTTACGCCGCCCGCTCGGGCCGATGAGCAAGAATGACGCGGCAGCCATGGCGGGCCGACTTGCATGAACCCTCCGCACGGAACTCATCGCGCCAGACCGTTCTTCGCTCGCCGGCGTTACTTTGACGGGCGCGCGGAGCTGGGGGCGATCTACTCGCCCGAGTGCACGGTCTTTCGCGTGTTCGCCCCGTCTGCCGAGCGGGTCAAGGTGGTCGTGGCCGATGGGCTTGCCGGTGCGGACGGCTTGGCCGAGCACGCCATGTCACCGGCGGGCAAGGGCATTTGGGAGGCGACGATCCCCGGCGATATCCAGGGCAGATGCTACGCCTACAAGCTTACCGGGCCGGGCCTGGAGCCCGACCGCGAGGTGGTCGACATCTACGCCACCTGCACGCAGGGCGACGCCTCGCGCTCGTTGATCGTCGACCTGCGGAAGACGGACCCGCCGGGTTTCCGCGAATCACGCTTCACCCGCCCCGGCCCCTTGGCTAGTGCGATCATCTACGAACTGCACGTCCGCGACTTGACCATCGCCGCCAACTCGGGTGTCAGGCACCATGGGCGATACCTGGGCTTGACCGAGACGGGCACGCATGTGCCGCGTCACCCCGAGGTGAGCACCAGCCTGGATCATCTGAAGTCCCTGGGAGTTACGCACGTCCAGTTGATGCCCGTCCAGCATTACGACTGCCGCAACGTCGAGAACGACAACACCTACAACTGGGGCTACATGCCCGTGCACTTCAACTCGCCGGAAGGCTGGCTGGCGAGTTCAGCTGAAGGGTCGGCCAAGATCCGCGAGTTCAAGGCCGCGGTGCAGGCTCTCCATCAGGCCGGCATCGGCGTCATCATGGACGTGGTCTACAACCACACCTCCGACCGGGCAAGCTTCGAGAAGCTCGTGCCAGGTTACTACTACCGCATGGATCGCAAGGGCGGGTTCGCCAACGGCTCCGGATGCGGCAACGAGTTCCGCACCCAGAGCCCCATGGCCCGCAAGTTCATCCTCGATTCGCTCAAGTTCTGGGTCCGCGAATACCTGGTGGACGGCTTCCGGTTCGACGTGATGGCCTTGCTCGACATCGACACCATGAAACAGGTGCGTAGCGAACTGTCGGCCATCGACCCGGGCATCCTCGTTTATGGCGAGCCCTGGGCGGCCGGGCCTTCGCCGCTGAGGAAGCGGTCGGACAAGCTGCGCACGCGGGGCACGGGCATCGGGGCATTCAACGACTGCTTTCGCGACGCGATCAAAGGCGAGCGCGATGACGAGTCACCGGGCTTCATCCAGGCGGGCGACCGTGCCGACGACGTGCGACGCGGCCTGGCGGGGATAGCGGACGATTGGCCGCTGGACCCGGCCGATACCGTCAACTACTTCGAATGCCACGACAACCTGACCGCCTGGGACAAACTGCTCAAGAGTGTCCCTGACGCCGGCGACGAGGTCCGCCAACGGATGATGCGTTTCGGAGCCCTGATCCTCTTTACCTCGCAGGGGGCGGTATTCATACAGGCCGGCCAGGAGTTCTGCCGCACCAAGCAAGGGCATCACAACAGCTACAACTTAGGCGACGAGATCAACCAGATCGACTGGTCGCGCAAGCTCAAATACGCCGACGTCTGCGACTACTTCCGCGGGTTGATTGCCCTGCGGCGTCGGCATCCGGTCCTTCGGTTGGCGTCGCGGGAGCAGGTGGAGAGACGCGTCATCTTCCGCAAGCCGCCCGCCCCGCGATGCTTGGTGAGTCGTCTGCGCGGCCGGGGTCTGGAGGGCGAGCCGGCCGACTGGATACTCCTCCTACTGAACGGCGAATCAGGCGATACGACTTTCAAGCTGCCGCCCGGCCGGTGGGCCGTGCACGCCGACGCCGACCACGCGGGGCGGACGCTCAGACACGCCTCGGGCCATGTGACCTTGCCCGCTCACTCCGGTATGATGCTGATCCGGTAGCCGATCGCTCAATCGACGCACAACAGGCCCACGACCATCGTGTTTGCCTCTGCAAGGTCGCCCATGTGCACGAACCCCTATCTCGATGCCCGGCAGCGCATGGTACGCGAGCAGATTCGCGCCCGAGGAATCACCAGCGAACGCGTCCTCGCCGTGATGGAGCAGGTGCCCCGCGAGCGATTCGTGCCCGAGCGGGACCGCCCCGACGCCTTCTGCGACCGGGCACTGAGCATCGCTTGCGGACAGACCATCTCCCAGCCTTTCATGGTCGCCGCCATGACCGATTGCCTCGGGCTCGAAGGGCATCACCGCGTACTCGAGATAGGCACGGGATCCGGCTACCAGACGGCTATCCTGGCCCGACTGGCTTGCGAGGTCTACACCATCGAGCGCATCGGCGAGCTTCAGAACAGCGCCCGCGCTCTGCTGGCATCTCTCGGGATCACCAACGTCTCGTACCGCACCGGCGACGGGAGCCTCGGTTGGCCGGAGCAGGCTCCGTTCGACCGCATCATCGTGACCGCGGGAGCCCCCGAGGTGCCGCCCTCCCTGACGGCCCAACTGACCGACAGCGGCCGGCTGGTCATCCCCGTCGGCGGCCGCGATGAGCAGATTCTCACCATCGTCGAACGCACCGGCCCGCACACTCGCGAAGTGCCGCGCTTTGCCTGCCGCTTCGTCAAGCTCATCGGCCGCGAAGCTTGGCGGGAGGGCGGCGAAACCGAGTCAGGGGGCCAGGCCGACCAGAGACTGTGAAATGCTCTATCGCACGCCGTGCAGATCGTCGAACACCTCGCCTGCGTGGTAGCTGCTGCGTACGAAGGGACCGCTGGCCACGCTGGGGAACCCGATCTCTCGGGCTTGCGCGGCCCAGAAGTCGAACTCGGCTGGCTCATAGAAGCGCGCGATCGGTGTATGCTCTGGCGTCGGCTGGAGATACTGCCCGATGGTCACAATCGAGCAACCCGCCTCCCGCAAATCGACCAGCGTCTGCCGGAGCTCGTCGGCCGCCTCACCCAGGCCGACCATCAACCCGCTCTTAGTGGGTATACCTGGATCGTGGCTTTTGACCAGACGCAGCACGTCCAGCGACCGCCGGTATTTGGCTTGTGGACGCACGATCGGAGTCAGCCGCTCGACCGTCTCGATATTGTGGTTGAACACGTCCGGCCGGGCGTCACACACCGTCGCAATGCACTCGGGCCGGGCGTGAAAGTCGGCCGGCAAGACCTCGATCGTCGCCTCCGGTGCCCGGGCACGCACCGCCCGAATGCAGGCCGCGAAGTGGCCCGAGCCCTCATCCGCTAAATCGTCCCGGGCCACCGCGGTGATGACCACATGCCGCAGTCCCAGCCGGGCGACCGCCTCCGCAAGCCGGTCGGGCTCGTCGGCCGCTGGCGGCTCAGGGCGCGCCGTGCTCACCGCGCAGAATCGGCAGCGCCGCGTGCACCGGTCGCCCAAGATCATGAATGTCGCCGTGCGTTTCGACCAGCACTCCGTCAGGTTCGGGCAGCGGGCCTCCTCGCACACCGTCGCCACGCCGCTGGCCGTGACAACCCTGCGCGTCGCCACCATCCCTCCGCCCGCGGGCAACGGTCGCTTCAGCCAGGGCGGCAACCTGCGAACCGGTTTGGCACCCGCCGATCCGCACAATGGTCTGTAGCCCGCCGGCTCGCCGGCCGACGAACAAGGCGAAACCGTGTTCACCACCGGCAGTTTCCTCGAACGAGCGTCTTCGGCATCCGGCATCTTGACTCCGAAATCCCAACTCCCAAACACCCAGCCCCGAGCCGCAACTCCCAAATCCCGAACCTCAAATCGACCAATCGCAAATCTGGGATCTCAGATCTCAAATCTCAAATCCATGCCCCAGCCCCCTCGCCTTGCCCTCAGAATGCCCGCTCGCCTTGGCCTCAATGGGCCTTCGTCCGACTCATCCTCGGAAGGTACTCTCCGCCTTGGCCTCAGAATGTCCGCTCGCCTTGGCCTCAATGGGCCTTCGTCCGGCTCATCCTCGGAAGGTACTCTCCGCCTTGCCCTTAGAAGGCATTCCGCGCCTTGCCCTCGCTGATGTACTGTCGTCGTTGGTCGGCGTACTCATCCGGCGTCATATCGATCAGTCCGTCGGCCGTCTGCTGACTCAACACCGCTGTGTGCACCCGTTTGAGCATGGGAATGCACCAGCCGCATCCCGTGCCGGCCCCGAGGCATTCACACATCTGGCTGGCCCGCGCAAGCCGACGCTGCCGAGCGAAGTTCCACAACTTCCGCAGCGACACATCGTAACAGTAGCAGATCTTGTCATCCGGTTGCATCACGGTCTTGCCATCCTGTCGCATCACCGGCATTATAGTCGCCCGTTCAAGAACTTGCATGTGCTTGTCCGATAACAAGTCGTGTGCCACTGTTCTTGAGCGGTGCCGTGGTGCATGCGTGGCCGCGGTGCTCGGACGCGGCCGACGGCCGCCTTGGGAAAGGGCCAAGATGAAGATCGGTTTGGACACGCCTCCGGTGGCGACGAGATCACGCGCTCTCTCGCATGAGCACCTGGATTCCCTGACCCGGACGTGCGATGCGGCATCCACGCCGATGTGGATAGAAGACCTCGGTGGCGCCAGTGTCTATCGCAACCGCGGGGCTCGAGAGCTCGACCCCGACGACACGCGCGCCTCGCGCTATGAGATCGTCGACCACGCGGGCCACATCGTCGCTCGCTTGGCCACGGCGATCGGTTAGCTGCCGACCTGTGCCGGTCAAGTCTCCACGCGCTTGAAGATCACCACCGTCAAATCGTCAGCCTGTGATGTGCCCTCGCTGAACCGCAGCACGTCTTCGTGGATGACTCGAATCAGCTCCGCGCTGGACAGGCCGCGGTGCTGCTTGATGATCTCGGTCATCCGGTCGTCACCGTACTGGGCGCCGTCCGGCCGCGTCCACTCAGTGAACCCATCCGTCAGCAGGCAGAACATGTCGCCCGGCTCAAACGTGATGGGCTTGGCCACCGCGTAATCGCTGTCCTCCATCACCGCCAGAGGAAGCCCGCTTGACCCGAACTGATCGACCTCGCCGGTGGCTGCGTGGAACCACAGCAACGGCCCGTGCCCAGCACTGACGTAGTGCGCGGTATGGCTGGCCGGATCGAGCACGCCAAAGCATGCGGTCACAAACCGACCGCCCGGCAGATCCTCGCTCAGTAGGTTGTTCACCCGCCCGGCAATGTCCGCCATGTCCACGCCGTGACCCGCCAGCGCCCGGATCATCGCCCGGCACTGGGTGACCACCAAAGCCGGCCCAATCCCGTGCCCCGAGGCGTCCGCGATCAGGAAGCCCAACTGCCCACCGGGTAGCGGCAGGAAGCTGTAACAGTCCCCGCCCGTCTGATCCGCCGGTTGGTTCCAGCCCGCAATGTCGAAACCCGCTACCTCCGGCTGGGCCTTCGGCAACATCTGTGTCTGGATGTGTCGCGCGATGTTCAGATCGTGCTCCAGCCGTTCCTTCTCCGCCGCCGCATCCAGCAGAATCTGCCGCTTGATCGTGATCCCGATCAGCGAGCCCAGTGCACCCGCCAGCAGTTCGTCCCGATCGTCAAAGGGCCCGGGCAGCTTGTTGAGCAACTGCAAGGCGCCGATGACCTCACCGTCCGGCACGATCAGCGGAAGCGTCAGCATATTCCGCGTCCGGTACCCGGTCTGCCGATCGATCTCCGGGTTGAACCGCGGATCCTGGTAGGCATCCTGCACGATCACCACGGATCGCGTACGCACCACTTCTCCCGCGATCCCCAACTTCGCCGGGAAGCGGATCTCGTCTGTGCCCGTTGCTACCTTGCTGTATAGCTCGTCCGTCCCACGATCGTAGAGGAAAATCGTCGCCCGATCGCATTGCAGCACGGTCAACGCCGCACGCTCCGCGGTGCACAGCAGAGGCGCCAGCTCAAACGTTTCGCTCATCTGACGCACGACTTCGATCAGGACCGACAGGTGCTGGTCGGAATTGCTTCGCGTGTCCGGCATGGCTGTCTCCCCTGAATGGGCCGGACCGTCTCAGTACTGAGAGGCCAACGCCTGCAACGGCACATTCAGCGTCGGCGTGTCCGGATCATCCGAGTCGAAGGTCAAGTTCGCCTGCAGGGAACCGGGAGTGACCGGTACACACATCACCTGCACCGTACATGTTGATAGCGGCACCAACGAGCTCAGAGCGCATGTGTTGCCGACGATCGTGAATGACGACGCGTGCAGCCCGGTGAGCCGAGCCCTGCTGACATACAGGTCCGCCCGCCCCACGTTCGTCACCTGGAATGACTCCACGAACGAGAAGCCGCCCATCACGACCACGCCGAAGTTCCGTTGCGATGGCGTCACCGATATCTTGCCCGTGGGGATCGAAGGGTCATCCCCTGGATCATCGGGATCCTCGTCGGAAGGTTGTGTATCAGGCGGCACCGGGGTCGGAACCCACCCCGTACCGCACAGCTGACCCGCTGTGAGCGGCATCAGCGCCATCAACCCGAATATGATCCGCCAATGTCGTGTCATCTGAGTCACCGGCTCCTTGTTCAGGGTACAACCAGGCCGCATCGTGCCGCCGCCCGGTTCGCCCATTGTCTCTGACCGGTCCCGAGTGAACAAGCGCAAAGACCGGTCAAACGCCTTGAGGCGACAGGCCGAGCCAACTTGTCCGCGTTCTGAGGCTTAGGATTGTCCCGGTCCGCCAATCCGTTCCCGCACCACATAGAGCGGGCGATGCTTGACCTCCTCCAGAATACGCCCGATGTACTCGGCAATAATGCCCAGACTGACCAACTGAACCCCGCCCAGGATGAGAACGGTCAGCATCAGCCCCGTCCAGCCGCGTTCGATCGGCCAGCCCGCCAGCCGGGCATACAGAATGTAGCCCGCGTAAAACAGACCCGCCAGCAGCGTCACCAACCCCAGCAGCGAGGCCAGACGCAACGGAATCACCGAAAACGAAAGAAGCGCATGGAGGGCCATGCGGGCCGTCTGCCGTACCGTGTACGCCCGCTGGCCGGCGTGGCGGGCACGATCGTGATAGCCAACCCCAGTCTGCCGGAAACCCAGCCAGCTGACCATGCCCCGAATGAACCGCGTCCGCTCGGGCATTTGGCGGAAGGCGTCCACCACCTTGCGATCCATCAGCCGGAAGTCCGCCGACTCCGCCGGAATGGGCGGACGCATCAGCCGGTTCAACACACGATATCCCAGACGCGGCCGAACCCCCTCGCGGTACGCATAGACGAGATCGAAGCCCCGCTCCCATTGCTCGACCATCGTCTTGATGAGTTCAGGCGGGTGTTGCAGATCCGCGTCCATGACCACCACGGCCTGCCCGCATGCGTGGTCGAGACCCGCCGACAAGGCCGCCTGATGTCCAAAGTTGCGCGACAGGCTGAGCACCTGGACCCGCTTGTCCTCGCCGGCCAGCGCCCGCAGCCGGTCCAGCGTTGCATCCCCACTGCCGTCGTCCACGAAAACCAGCTCCGCCGTCAGCTTCAGATCTTCGAGAGTCTCGCTCAATTGGCGGTGCAGCTCGGTGACGTTCTCTGCCTCGTTGTAGCAGGGGATCACCACCGACAGTCGGATCATCGCTTGGCTCCAGAGGCCCTCAGGAGCTTCTCATGTTCGCCCGCGTGCATATGGATCGCCTGCTCGTCCGTCGGGAACCGGCCGGCGTGGATGTCCTCCACATAGGCCCGAAACGCCCGAGTCATGAGCTCCGACAGGTTCTCGTAACGCTTGACCGCTCGCGGAGGATGGCCTCCGCCTAGCCCGAGCATGTCGTGCAGTACCACCACCGTCCCGTCGCAACGCGGGCCCGATACGCAACCGATCACCGGCAGCTTTGTCCGCGCGGTGATCTCACCCGCCGTCTCGCTCGCCACCGCCTCCAGCAGCAGCATCGACGCGCCCGCTTCCTCGATCTGGTGGGTCTCCGTTAATAGCCGCTGCGCGCCGGCTGCGTCACGGCCCTGTGCTCGGTACCCCGATGGCGACTCAATCGATTGCGGCAACAGCCCCAAATGTGCAACCACCGCAATACCCGCGTCACGTACCGCGGAGACCAACGCCGCCTGCGCGGCCGTTACCTCGATCTTGATGCCATCACACCCCGTCTCGTCCCGGAACCGCCGACACCACTCCACCGTCTTGGCGGGTCCATCAACCGTGCACTGATAGGGTAGGTCTGCCATCACGAAGGCGTTCGGCGCCCCCCGACGAACCGCTGCCGTGATGTGCACCATGAACTCGATCGGCACTTCCCGAGTCCGCGGAAGACCCAACACAACCTCGCCGGCCGTATCCCCCACCAGCAATATCTCAACCCCCGCCGACGCCATCAGCCGGGCCGTCGGGGCGTCATAACAGGTCAGAACGCTGAACTTCCGCCCAGTCTCTTTGCAGGCCTGCAGGGTCGCCAGTGTGATCCGCTCTGTGCCGTCACCTGAGTCACTCATGGACACCAGCATACGAGCCGACACTTTCTTCCACAAGAACGGTTGCATCCTCAGCATACTCACGCGATAATGGCAACCCCCTCGACCTCGCTCGGTGGGGGGTGCGGATCGGCGTCCGGTCCGCCGCGCCCTCGGTCAAGCACGCGGGCACGTTTGACACGCGGATACCTCCGGCCTGCCGGCCGGTTCACGGGAAGGGACGCATGGGAGCCACCCTCGACGCTCTACATCGACTGCAATCCATTGAGAACAGACTCCGAACCGTTCGCGAACAGATCGAGTCCAGAAGAAAGACTGTCCACGCCCGCCAGCGGCGCATCGCCAAGCTCGAACACGAAATCGCTGATATCCGCAACACCATTCAGCAAACCCAGGCGTCCGCCGACCGCTTCGAACTCGACCGAAAAAGTCGCGATGAGCACTTGGCCAAACTGCGCGAGGCGCTCAACCGAACCAAAAGCAACAAGGAATACGCCGCTATCCTGACCCAGCTCAACACCGAGAAGGTCGATATCCTCAAGATCGAGGACAGCGTCTTGGCGGCGCTGGCCAAAGTCGACGAAGAGAAGAAGAAAACCGCCGCTACCCAGATCACCCTTGACAAGGAAAAGGCCCAGCTTGCTGAGGTCACACAGGCCTCCACCGAGGCCGAGACTCGCCTCGCTGCTCAGTTGAAAGATCTGGACGACCAGCGCGCACAGGCCGCAAGCCAGGTCGCACCGTCCGTCCTGGCCATCTTCGAGCGGGCCTGCGAGAGGCACGATGGCGAGGCCATGGCCCGACTCGAACAGGTTCACCCCAAACGAGCCGAGTTCGTTTGTGGCGGCTGCAGCATGTCCATTCCGTTGGAGATCATTAACGCACTGCAATCCAGAGATGATGTCCAGCAGTGCCAATCCTGCTCGCGAATCCTTTACCTGGACGCGCCCGCCAGTGTGGTGGTGTGATTCGGCCTCGGCGTGCCCGCGACGGATGCTTCAACCTGACGGATGCCTAGACCTGGCAGTCCTTGAGGGCGGCGAGTTCCGCCGGAAACCGTTCAAGGAGATCTTCAATGCGGGCGTCGGCGTCGTACTGGCCGGACTCCAACGCCGCCCGGATCGCTGCCACTTTCTCCCAGCGGATATCCGGCAGGGCTTTGACTTTCTCCAGCCACCGCGGCAGATCCGCCAGCTGGCGGTCCATCTGTTGTCTCGTGCCCGGTCTGCGCCGAGTGGTGGTCGTTGTGGTCCGTTTGGTTGTGGCCGGCACGTAAGACATTGACTGGCTTCCACAATAGAGTCAGAGGCTGATTCTCGTCGTCCGCGGGTATGTATCGGCCGATAACCGCTGACGCTCGACGGGAACACCAGGATCGGTTTACGACGGTCGGAATTCCGCGACGATTCGCAGAAGCTCTATGGTGGGTTAAGTTCATCTCAGATAAGGAGTTAGTGATCGGCGAGAACAAGTCAGGAACAGGGAGCGTCCAGGGAGACGACAGTCGGAATTGATTTCTCGCCGCCGGTCAACCGATGATCGGACTAACGGTATAATGCTTTGGCGGTTTCCCCTGCGTCGGGGCAATCGTGTGGAGACGCCGGCTTTGTGTCGGGGCGATTCGCGTATCCTGCCGCGATAGGGCGAGGGGCACGTGTTCCGCGTTGTCCAGCTGAAGTCCGATGCGTCCAGGGCTCCCGCAAGAGTCCGTATCTGACCATAGGGAGGATGGGCATGAAACTCGGCCCGATCTGGCAGAAGATGTACCATCGAGGTTTGCTGCGTTTGGCCATTGTGTCGGGCGTTCTCGCTGAATTCGGCGGCTGTGAGAACACCGACGTGACCAAAGCCATCCTGGGTGGCTTGAACGAGTTTGTGGTGGCCCTGGTGGACGCCTTCTTCCTGGCCATTCAACCGACCAGCGACGGTTCTTCGACGGTCACGACTTGGCTGTTTGACGCGGTCAGCACCGCTTTGTGCTGAGCATCGCGTCCTGCCATCCGGGTGCTCGGACCTCACCGCAGGGCGAAATGGACATGCTGTTCCCTCTGTGCCAAAGTCGGCGTCGTACACTGCGGCGCTAGCCGGGTATTGATCCTAACTTATTGCGATTAAGCACGTTGCGATTTGCATCGGTCTGAGCGGCCGCTGTTGGGCTGGGCTGAGCCCTTTTCGCTGGATCGAGCTGGCCCAAGTCGCCGATAAGTCCCTACTCTGGGGCCCCAGGGCGCGGTGCTGAGGTGGGGTACCCTGTGGGCTTCGGCTCAAGCACACGAAGCCCTCGGCTGGGGCGGGAGGCGAGCGAGGGATCAATCATGCGTAGATGGTTCACATGCGGACTTCGATGGCTGTTGGGTGGCGCTGTGTTGTTCGCGACTTCGGCAGGGAATTGTGCAGGCGACGCGCTCCGGGACTTGGGTGACCAGTTGTCGGACTATGCCGACGAGGTCGACCCCGACGGTGCGGAGCCCGACGACTTCTGGGATTGGCTGGACAACATTCCTCTTTGAGTGAACTCTTGGCGGGTAGAGCGTCTTACGATGCGTGGTAGGGCCGCCCGCTCCGCCGCGGCGGACAGGCCATGGCGACCGGCCCATTGGCTGCGTGTTCGCCAGTCGCCAGAGGCAGCGGCCGTTATGCCATGCCGTGAGATGCTCCAGGCTTGGGTTATGGCCCCGTTTGCCCGATGACAAGTGGGGGAGGCGGTACTTGCGCGCGGTTCATCGGAGCGCGCGGGGCGGCGATTGATGCCGATGCGACCAAGCGGTTTGCCCGGGTGCTCCGCGGCTTGCCTTTTCACTTCACGCCAAGCAGTTCCGCGATGATATTGTTCTGCGGGTAAGCGTGGCCCAGGTGCTGGCGGAAGCCTTCGCCGGCGGGCCGGCCGATTCGTTGGCCCCGGACGGTAGCGGAGCGCTTCATGCTGTCAATGTACTCGTCGATGCCGTGATGGGCGCGGAGCCACTCTCGCTGCGAGACGTGGCTGGCGAGCATCTTCTCCTTCGTAGGTAGCACGTCGGTGATGTCGACCACGAAGTCGGGCTCGACCGGCCGGCCGTAGATGTCCTTCTCTTCGACCGGGTCGGTGTAGTACAGGTGCGGGACACATCCGGCAGGGGGGGCGGGGTCGATGTCGTAGGTCAGGAAGTTCGGTCCGCCGGCGATGAAGCACGCGGTCCGTACCAGCCGACTGGTCATTTCGTGATCCACCATGTAGTCCACCGGAGGGTGGGTAATGACGATGTCGGGCCGCACTTTGCGGATCACCTCGACGAAACGTTGGATGGTCGGCTGGTCATAAACGATGAGCACATCCTTGCTGCCAGCGCAGTAGTAGTCCGCGTCGAGGATGCTGGCGGCTGCTTTGGCCTCTGCGTGCCGGATGCGGGCGATCTCGGCCGGCGAGTGCTGGACCGAGCCGCAGTCTCCGCTGGTGGCTGTGGCGATGGCGATACGGCAGCCGGCTTCTCGCTTGAGGCGGATGAGGGTGCCGGCACATTTGAACTCGGCATCGTCGGGATGAGCCATGAAGGAAAGGACGGTTTGGGACATAGGAGTCTGCTCCGTTGCTGAAAGCCTGGCGTACAAGATCCACCCGTTACATTCCGGGCATGTCAGGCAGGTAGAGCAGTGTCGCCTCGGGACAGGTTGGGTGTCAAGGCGGGGGATGCTCGCATTCGCGATGGCTTTGTCACTCCGCGCGGACTTGGATGGGCGTACCGCGGCGGGCGTCGAGGGCGGCGGCGGCGCTGCCTCCGTTGACGGCGATTTCGAGCATCTGTGTGCTGCCGATGAGAGCAATGAGTTTGCCCTGGGGTACGTCGGCGTAGCTGAATTGGATGGGGCCTACCTCATGTGGGCCCACGGCGACGCGGTGTTGGCGGGCACGGGAATGGGCTGCTGACAGGTCAAGCTCCGAGATGTTGGTGATCAGGTTGCCGAAGCGGTCGATGAAGAGGACTTCGCCGTCGAGTCCGCCGTTGGGTCGGTACACGGGTTTGGCCAGCTCGAGCATCAGGACTTGGCTGGCGGCGGGGCCGACCTGGCCGAGCGACATACCCTTGGATAGATGCCCGGCTACAGGGGCGAAGATGTCCCGGCCGTGGAAGGTGCTCGATAGTGAGGCGGCCATGAGGCGGCGGTTGTCGACCACGCGGACTTCCTGCACCTCGGCATCGCGGTGTATGAGGGTCAGCAGGCCGTTGTCCGGGGCCAGGACGATGCGGTCGCTGTAGCGGGCGGCCAGGATTCGCCGACTGGTGCCCACGGTTGGGTCGACCACAGCGAGGAAGATCGTTCCCACGGGGAAGTAGGGAAAGGCCTGTCGTAGGATGAATGCTCCCGAGACGATCTCCTGCGGCTCGATCTCGTGGGTGATGTCCACGAGTGTTGCCTTGGGGTCGATCTGCAGGATCATTCCCTTCATCGCGGCCACATAGTGGTCTCGCGTACCGAAGTCCGTCATGAGAGCGATGATTGCCATAGCGTTGCGAACCACAACTCGATTCTGGGACCAAGCCCGGGGTGTACAGGGTGCCCCGGAGGACGAACACTTCGTATGACATCGCTGTTCCGTCGCAGCCAGCCGGGCGGCGATGGAGTCTTGGCCGCCTGCCGCCACGGCCCGGGTGCCTTTGGCTCTGCGGCTCTCTTCGAGCCTGAGCATGAGGCTCAGCCTCAGAGCCGAAGGCAGGCTCGAAGAGAGCTCGCCGAAGTCAGGGGGCGACCGCTACGGAACGCCACAGGTAGCGTCCGGGGACTGGCCCTTTTTTGCCGACGAGAGGTCTTTGCACACGGTTCAGTCACCTGACGCACGCCGGTGTCGGTGCAAGGGACAGGCTTCAAGGCAGAGAAGCGTCTGTCCCCCTTCCGAGGACGCTAAACACATACGCCACAGGGGGTGGCCGCCGGAGACGTCGTCCGCCACCGCCATCCTAACCATACACTAACCCTGAAAGGGTTTCACCCTTCGTTGTTCGCGTTGCCGTCATCAGGTCCGATCAGCCTTGCGGGCGGCCCAGCGAGGTGGCTGGGCGGTTCGCTTGGGGAGAAGGGGGCGGTTGGGTTGCCAGGTGCATTACCCTGGCGGATCGCGGATTTGCCGGAGCGCGGCGGCCAAGTAGGGCGGGTCCGCCCGCTGTGATGGGGGAGGAGATCTTGGCACCGCAGCCACGATGCCGTATAGTATTTAGATTCTGCCCGTTGGGTGGAAAGCGTCGCGGGCGGCGGGGCACAGGGTGGCCGGTCGCCGTGGCGAGAACGTGGAGCGACGGGCAGGCGGGAGGCCCGTGTTCAAACGGTGCCCGCGATGACGGACGAGGAAGACCAGCAGGAGCAGGCGATGCCAACGGATATTCGACCCGGTCAGTGGGTTACGGTCAAGATCACGAAGCGGCCGCAGAGCAAGGGGGGCGTCAAGACGCTCATTCGCCTTTTCGAGAAGGACAGAACCGCGCAGCGGGAGCGTCAGCGGCTGAGCCGGGCTCGCGTAGTTCGCGGCCACGTTCGGGGCGGCCGCATCTGGCATGATCGGCCGGCGCGGATCGTCATTCCCCAGATCGCGGCCGGAACCTCCTGCAAGCTTTTTGCTTCGCTGGACGTGCTCCGCGAGTTGGCGAGCGTGGAAAAGTGCGTGGAAATCACCCCCGCGTGAGTCCGCGCTGGATCGCCAACCCAGTCGTTCGCCTCCGCACCGCACGGAGCGATCATCTTCGTATGGCGCATGGTGCTCACCTTCGCATCGTGCGTGGCGATCATCTTCGCGCGGTGCGTGGTGCTCATCTTTGCGTCGTGCGTGGCGATCATCTTCGTATAGCGCGTAGTGCAAGGACACCACATCAGGATCTGTGCGTTGCCGCGGGAAGCACAAGCGTACCATGCTGCGGCCCGTATCCGGTTGTGCGAAGCCGTAAGCGGTGGACTGTCCTGCTGATGCCCGTACTCGTTGGCTGATCCCCGATCTGGAATCTGCAATCTTCGATCTGCGATTTCAGATCTGCGATTTGAGATTCGCGATCTGGGATTTCAGATCTGCAATCCCTATCGTGACGCGCCCGTCGGCAATTTGGCACCCGTTGCCGGTACGGCCGATCCTGCATGGAAAACAGCGATCATTGGCAGACCGATGGTTTCATCGGGGAAGCACGATGGTCTTCCTGGGATACTCAACCGGAGACTCTCGTCCCCGGCTCGGATTGCGCACAGACCTTCGTACTGCGTACAGACCCTCGTACTGCGTACAGACCCTCGTGCTGCTGACAGATCCCAGTGCCGTGGATAGGTGGTTGTGATGGAGTACTGTCGCAGGGCGCATGGTCACTGGAACCGCGTTTCTGCGATTTCGATGGCTCGCAGTAAGCCCTTCGCCTTGTTGATCGTTTCCTGGTACTCCATCGTGGGTTGCGAGTCGGCGACGATGCCCGCGCCGGCCTGCACGTAGGCGTGGTGCTTGCCGAACGTATCTCCGGGTGTGATGACGATCGTCCGCAGGGCGATGCAAGTGTCCATATTCCCCGCGAAATCGACGTAGCCCACGGCGCCGGCATACGGCCCGCGGCGCGTCGGCTCGAACTCATCGATGATCTGCATCGCCCGCACCTTCGGTGCACCGCTGACCGTGCCGACCGGCAGCGAGGCCCGTAACGCATCGAAAGAACTCATCCCTGCGGCCAGTTTGCCCCGCACCGTGCTGCTGATGTGCATGACGTGGCTGTATCGCTCAACGGTCATGACTTTGCGCAGCTCGACGCTGCCCAGTTCAGCCACCCGCCCGACGTCATTGCGTCCCAGGTCGACGAGCATGATGTGTTCCGCCCGCTCTTTGGGATCGGCCAGCAGTTCCTCCTCGAGGCGCAGGTCTTCCTGATCGTCCCGCCCGCGAGGGCGCGTTCCCGCCAGCGGCCGGTTGGTGATGACCCCGTCCTCGACCCGGCACATGATTTCCGGCGATGCCCCTACGAGGATCACCCGTGGGCTCTTGAGATAGAACATGAACGGCGAGGGGTTCACCACCCGCAGTGCCCGGTAGATGTCGAACGGGTCGGCCGCCGTTTTCACCAGCAGCCGCTGAGAGAGCACGACCTGGAAGATGTCGCCGGCCCGGATGTACTCCTTGCACGCCTCGACGGCCTTCTCGAACTCCGCCTGCTGGAAGTTGCTCGAGAACGCGAGGCTTGGGTCGCCCATGCGGTTGATGCGGCTGACTCGCGTGGCCTGCGGGGCTGTCAACCGTTGGACCATTGCCTCGATGCGTTCACAGGCCCGCTCGTATCCCCCGCGTACGCCCTCGGCCTCAACATGGGCATGGCTGATAACCAGGATGGTCTTGTAGGCGTGGTCGAAAACGACCATAGTGTCGTAGAGGTTGAACAGCAGGTCGGGCAGGTGTCGGTCGTCCGGCGGCGCGTTTGGCAAAGGCTCGTAGTACCGCACGCTGTCGTAGCCCGCGTACCCGACGATCCCACCGGCGAAGCGTGGCAGTTGCGGCAGGTGTACCGCTCGATACGAGCCCAGCAACTGCGCGAGCCTTGTCAGCGGGTCGGGGCAAGTCTCTTCCTGACGCCCCTGAGGGCCATCCAGCGTAACCCGATCGCCGGTCGCCTCGAACATGACCTGTGGGTGGGCCGCCAAGAACGAGTAGCGGGCCACGTCCACCCCGCCGACCACGCTCTCCAGCAGGAAGGCGTGCGGGCTGTCCTCGGCAATGGCGGCGAAGGCGGTCACCGGGGTCAGGTTGTCGCCCAGGAGTTGGCAGTATACGGGGACGGTGTTGCCGCGCTGGGCGAGACGCTCGAACTCGTTAAGATCAGGGAAGTAGCGTACCATGCGAGTATCCTAACATGTATGAAGTGCGGGTCCAGCATCGATTTCGGGCGGCTCATGGGTTGCGGATGTACGACGGTCGGCGAGAGCCGCCGCACGAGCACGACTGGTTGATCGAGGCGGTGTTCCGTGGGCAGCAGCTCGACGCGATCGGCGTCCTGGTGGACTTCACGCGGGTGCGGCAGGTGCTCCATACCGTGACCGGTTCCCTGGTCGGCCGCGATCTTGGGACAGTACCCCGTTTGGCGGGTGCAAACCCCAGCGCGGAGAATGTCGCACGCTGTTTGTTCGAGGCGGTCCGGGCGGCTCTTGGTCCGGACGCGCCGTTGGTCGAGTTGCGGGTCGAGGAGGAGCCCGGTTGCTTCGCCAGCTACCTGGCATGACAGCCTGGATGGCGTTCTCGCGTAGCGGCCGCCAGCGGCTGCGGTCGCCGTGACACATCGCTGTCGTACTGAGCTGGCAAGCCGCCCGGTTGACGCTTCCGCCGCCGCAACCTAACATAAAGTAGGTGCGTCCCATAAGCCGTCATGACCGCACTGGTTGGGGTGTTCGGCGGCTCTTGGGTTCAAGCCGGAGGGGTTTCCGCCCGATGGTTTTCGGGACGCATGGTAAGGTGTGCGTCCACCCCTTGGTCGGGGAGCCTTTTCATCGCCATGCTTTGTCAAAGATGCAAGAAACACGAGGCCACCATCCACCTGACGGACCTCGTCAAGGGGGAGAAGCGCGAGAGGCACCTCTGTCAGCGCTGTGCGAGCGAGGAGGGCATCACGGTCAAGCAGCAGGTCTCGATCAACGAGGTCCTCAACTCCTTTCTGATGTCGCAGGCCACCGTGCAGGAACTCGCCCAACTCAAGTGCCCCGAATGCGGTATGACCTTCGTCGAGTTCCGCAGCCAGGGTCTCCTGGGCTGTCCTCAGGACTACGACGCCTTTGGCGAGGCGCTGGCCAACGTGATTCAGCGGGCCCAGGACGGGCAGCTTCAGCACACAGGTAAGCGGCCCGGCGAATCCATCCCCTTCGATCCGGTTTTGCAGAAGCGGCTCTTGATCCAACGGCAGCTCCGGGATGCCGTCGAGACTGAGGATTACGAGCGGGCTGCCGAGTTGCGCGATCAACTGGCGGAGTTGGACAAGCAGTCATGAGTATCGACGATCTCGCACGCTCGACGGGAGAATGGCTCGCCACCGGCGGGCCGATGAACGACGTGGTGATCTCCTCCCGCGTCCGGTTGGCTCGCAACCTGGAGGGGCATTCGTTCCTGAGCCGGGCTTCGCGGGCTGATCGGACGGAGATCGAGCGTGTGCTCTTCGAGGCCATCTCGGTCTGCAACCTGGGGCAGAAAACCTTCTATGTCGACATCGACAAGACGGATCCGCTCGACCGCCAGTTGCTCGTCGAGCGGCATTTGATCAGCCGCCAGCACGCCGACGCGGAAGGCAGTCGTGGTGTCGCCATCGCCCAGTCTGAGACCTTCGCCCTGATGATCAACGAGGAGGACCACCTGCGCATCCAAGTCCTCCGCCGCGGGCTCAACCTTGACGACGCCTGGACCGAGACCATCCGCGTGGACAACGCCATCGAGGCACTGGTCCGGTTTGCCTTTCACGAGCGTTACGGGTACCTGACCGCCTGCCCGACCAACGTCGGGACGGGGCTGCGCGTTTCGGTCATGCTGCATCTGCCCGCTCTGAAGCTGACCAACGAGTTGGAGAAGGTTTTTCGGGCGGCCAAGGATATGCGCCTGGCGGTTCGCGGCCTGTACGGCGAAGGCACCGACGCCCTCGGCGACTTCTTCCAGGTGTCCAATCAGACCACGTTGGGCCGTAGCGAGCAGGAGATTCTTACCGGCTTCAAGGCCGACGTGATCCCCTCAATTGTCCGCTATGAGCAGGAGGCGAGGCGAGTTCTGCAGCGCGATCGGCTCAACGCTCTGGACGACAAGATCTGGCGTGCGGTTGGGCTGCTCGAGAACGCGCGAACCATTAGCACTGAGGAGGCTCTGTTCCTCCTTTCGCACCTGCGCATGGGCGTGGTGCTGGACCGCGTCAAGCACGTCTCGCTCGACGCCATCAACGAGTTGTTCATCGCTATCCAGGCCGCCCATCTGCAGAAGCAGCTCGGCCAGCCCCTCGACGGCGAGAAGCGCTCCGTGTTCCGTGCCGAGCTGATCCGCCAGCGCCTCCACCGGGCCGATTCCACAAATAACTGAAGATCGGTGCCGCAAGCTACCTGTCAGGGGTGGAAACCTCTGTGCGGAGCCGCGACCGCGAGGGAGCGGTTCTTGAATCCGGTAGCGAAAGGTCCGGGTATCTTATGGCTGAGGGCAGAACACGGGGTCGGGCAGCATGTGTAAGCTCTAGAACGTGTGAACAGGATGTATTGGAGCAACAGAGGACAGGCCGACCTCTCTGTTCCCTGATACCATCCCCGAGGTCAGTCACAGGCGTGCGCAGTGGCCCCCAGGCCGATGATTCGGACCGGCACGCCCTCGATCTCGTCGTGGACCGCGGGTGTAAGAGTCCGCGAACTGGACGCCCGAGATGGTAGTCTGAAGCTCGATCCTCACCGGCGGCAGACCCATGCGGAAAACCCGCTGGGGAGCGGTAAGTTCTTCAGCCGTGATACCCGTTTCACCGAAGCCGAACGCGGTGAGAACCTGGAGCACCCTTTCCGCGTTGTCGGGGGGGCGTCGCGATCCACACGTCCAGATCGCCGGTGGGCCGAGGATAGCCGTGGTAGCCGACCGCGTACCCACCGATGAGCAGGTACTCAACCCGGTGTGCGTTCAGCAACCTCAAGAACGCGACGAAGTCGGGTGGTATCCGGATCGTAGCCATAGGCCATCTGCCTCATGAGTTCGAGGGCGATCAGACGCTCCTGGGATCCAATGGCGAATGCCCAAGGCCCAATGACTAATCAATGACCAAGCCCGAAACCAGAACTGCGGCGGGTGGCATGGGTCGGTACTCCGCCCCGTGGTTGCGCTGGGGGAGGCCACGGGCCTGAGTACAGGCTACCCGGCCGGACTGTCTTGGTCATTGGTGCTTCGGTATTGGCCATTCCGCGCGCGGCTGGCGAGTTCCACCCAAGCCGGTCACAGCATCCCCGCCTGGCGGGCGTAGGCAAAGACGCCGCCAGCCTCGATGATCGGGGCCACGTCGCCTAGCGGCTGAAGGGGGAACCGCCAGCCGGTCGCGCGGTGGACCAGGCAGTTCTCCCGCGTGTGGATCTCAACCTCGTCGCCGGTCGCGACCTGCTCGACGAGCCGCTCGGGCGTCTCGAACGGGACCACGTACCCGCCGTTGACCGAGTTGCGGAAGAAGATGCGGGCGTAGAACTCGGCGACGACGGCCTGGATGCCGGCTTCGGCGAGGGCCAGCGGGGCGTGCTCGCGCGAGCTGCCGCAGCCGAAGTTGCGGCCCCCGATGACAATGGTGTACGGGCTTCGGGTGTTCTCCGGGTCGGTCTGATCCACGAACGGCCGGTTACCGTCGGGCAGCCCCGCCTGCGGCGCGGGCACGCCGGACAGGGCGTACCGACCGAATTGCCGACGCTCCTCGGGAATCGCCGGGTTGTACATCAGGTAGTGGGCCGGGATGATCTGGTCCGTGTCCACGTCGTCGCCCAACACATACGCCTTACCGCGGATCACCTCGTCCATGTCGTGTCCTCTGCTTTGCCGGGCGGAGGCCCGGGGAGTATCCACAGAAAGGGCGGATCGCGCTCTGGCCGATCCGCCCGTTACAGCCTTTGTCGTCTCCCGGCCGATCCCGCTCGAACTTAGCGACTTTGCTTGGGTTTCGGCGGTGGGCCGACCTCGAAGATCGACTGAGTCTTCAGGATGGTATAGTCAGCCGGGAAGGAATGGAAGGCCTGTACGTGCAGTTCCCGGTCCCGCAGCTCCCAGTCAATGAAGCTGAAGGGTACCAGGTTGTCGTCGTGGACCCAGTTCTCGAACTTGACCAGCATCCCCCGCGTGGCCCCGTAGTGCATGAGGTCACGGTGCGAGGCATGGAACAGGTTGCGATTCATCCGCTCGACCTGAGTCGAGAGGATGTAGTGCATGCCGTCGTCGAGCTTCTCGAGGTGATCCCGCTCGCCGCGGAACGGGAAAGTCGTGACCAAGCCGTTTTGCGGCAAGACCTCGATATCCTCGGTGGTGACCTCGGTGACGCACCGGCCGGCCGACTGGACCGTCACCACATGAGAGAGCCCCATCACCCAGATATCCGCCTGGTAGGTGCCGCGCTCCAGGTGCCGGCTCTCGTGAATGCAGAACAACTCCGGATGCAAAGGCCTCCGGTAAAGCACGAACTTAAGGTCCGCAACCCGCTGTAATGTCTGGCCGAGTTCCACGGTCAGCCCCTCGACGCCCACCGGGCGCCATCGGAATCCACCTGCCTGTGTCGATGCTCACAGGCCGAACATATACCCTAACCAAGGCCTGACAATGGCCTTGTGTAATCCCTGGGTACTGTGAGTGCCGCCTTCCCGTCCTCAGGTGCACACCCGCTACGGGTGTCAGCCCGCCACGGCAGCTACTCCTCATCAGGTAGGCCGAGGGTGGAGGTCACCGAAGCCGATTCTAACCCATCCCCGCCCAAAAACCAACGAAAAAATTCCCAAAATTTCCTTCGCTGGGCATTACTACCCATCGTATACGTCTGACGAGGCTGAAAGTTTCAAAGCGTTCGGCGTTTCTTGTAGATGGGGACGATGGGCGGGTTCTGGGAGTTCGTTTCAAGGTGCAATTTATGCGTGTGTGGTGCGAGCCGTCCCTGGAGGAGGAAGGCCGTTGGGGGCGGCGGAGGCTTCAACAAGGCGGGATTCCGCCAGGTGCCAAACTGGCGAGCTCCGTGCGTGGTTACCATCGCTGGCGTGTAGCCCGCGAGATGCCAAAGATTGCGCATGCCGCAGTTCTTGGTTTGTGCAGGGTGCGTGGTTGTGCGGTTCCGTTGCGGTTGCCTCCCGGCGCGGGCCGGGGTGATGCCAGGGTGAGAGCGTCAGCCGCGCTTGCGACGCAGCACAGCCAGTCCGCCCAAGGCCAGCAGCCCCACGGTGGCCGGCTCGGGCACCGGGGAATACACCATGTCATCAAGACTGTAGTGTTGCTGATGGCTGCCACTCCCGCCCACGGTGCGGACGGAGGTGAGGGGGGTGTCCGAGGTGAAACCCCAGAATCCGCCGTTGTAGCTGTTGGAAATGGCGCCCACGTAGATGGAGAGGTCGTCGACGTGGACTTGTAGGTTGTTGCCCGAGCCACCGGGGCCGCCCAAGGTCCAGTTGCCGCCGTATGCGGTGATCTGCGGTACGAAGCTCCAGGTCGTGCTGGGCTCGTTCTGACTCTGTGAGGCCAGGACGTCCTGATAGTATTCCTGAGCTGAGTTGACACGGCCAGATTCGCTGGAGACGAAGCTGATCCCGGGGTTCAGTTGATCGTCGGCGAAGTCCTCCGTCAGGAACTGGCCGCCCACGGCGTTCTCCCACGCCGTCTTGTCGGTATAGATCGTGATCGTGGCCGCGCCGACACCGCTCGCCGAGCAGGTGACCGCTACCAGAACCGCACCGCATAACACTCGCTTCGGCATGGCAAACCCTCCGGACATGTAGACTCTTCGCATCGGGCAGGCCTTCTCGGCTGCCTGTGGTTCGAATAGATGCTTTGAACCCATTGGGCGACGACCGCGTTGTCAAGATCGAAAGCGGCGATTGTTGGCCGATCACTGCTCCCAACCCGTATCGGCACAAGCACTTATCGCGTTGCAGGTGCCTTTGGACGGGACTGTGGTCCACAGACCGAGGGTTGAGTCGCTCACGCGTCTGGCGGTGCCTGCTTGAGCTTCTCGATGTACACGAGACTCAGGCTGCTGCTGACGGGTTGCTGCCTGAAGATTCGGTAGCCGAGCCTCTCGTACAGGCGGATATTCCTGTGGCTTCTGTGTCCGGTGAACAGCTCGAGGCGATCCGCGTTGGGGAAACAGGCCTCGACGTCGAGCAGGAGTTGCGTCCCGATGCCTTGGCCCTGGAAGTCCGGATGCACGATCAGTCGTTCGATGAAGCAGGTGCCGTGTTTGTGCGACGCCCTGACCGAGCCCACGATCTGATCGTTCAGCAGTGCCTTGAGAACTGTTTTGGTGGCGAATTCGGCCCTGAGGTCATCCAGCGTTTGCGTCAGCGGGGGTATTGAGAAGTCGCCATAGAGAAGGGCCTCGCTACGATAGGCCAGCTTCTGGAGCTGCAGGACGCACTCCGCATCCGCGGTGGATGCTCTGGTGATGGTCATGGTTGGCGTTGCTCCGGTGGGTCACCTGAAGGTGGCGATCGCATGTCACCTTGCGGCAGGGTGGTTGTCAAGCCTGCGAGAAAACGGGATCCAGTCCCTCGGCCAGGGCGGCCAATCTTTGCTCCTCCTCGGGTGTGATCGGCCGATGGTCCATCGCCAGGATCATGGCGAGGCGGTGGAGGCGGTCGGATGAGGGCGGGAGGGCCGCCACGATCGGTTGGCTGAGCGTGTACCGCAGGCCGAGCTCCGCCTCGTCGAGGTCGGTGATAGGCTGGTACCAGCAGATGGGGTAGCTGCTTCGTCGGGGGTCGTCTTGAGGCCATTGCTGGCGGGCCAGGGCCTTGAGTGCGAACATGGCCACGCCCTTGGCCTGGCAGCGCTCGATGATCTGTGGTCCCCACTTGCCCTTCATGGCCGAGGGGTAGTTGATGGGGAAGATCGCCGAGTCGAAATCGTAGCGGTCGAGGGCGGCGAAGGCGGCCTCGATGGAATGGGCGGAGAAGCCCAGGTGTCGCACCCGGCCCTCCTTCTTGGCTTGGATCAACAGTTCCATCGCTCCGCCCTTGCCGAAGGCCACATCCACGTCCTTGTCCATGTGTTGGATATGGTGCAGGTTATACGCGTCGAGGTAGTCGGTCTTGAGTCGTTCGAGTGAGCAATCGAGTTCCTTCGCGGCTTCCTCGGCTGTTCGTTTGGCGGTTTTGCTGGAGACGAACACCTGCCGGCGATAGGGCTGCAGCGCGGGGCCCATGACTTCTTCGGCGTTGCCGTACTGGGCAGCCAAGTCAAAGAAGTTTACGCCGCGTTCGATGGTCTCGGCCACGAGGCGGTTTGTCCGGTCGCGGTCGTTATGGGTAGTGTCTCGCATGGCGAAACCGGGGAAGCCGATGATCGACAGTTTGATTCCCGTTTTTCCGTACTCGCGCATGGGGAGCCGGGGCGCGTTGGATCGGGGGCCATCAGCCAGTCGCTCTTCGGTGGCCGACTCGCCCGCGGTCTGAGCCGGTGTGCGTCGGGCGAAGGCACCGGTCGCCAGGGCGGCGCCCAACGTGCCGAGGAATTGACGTCGTCGCATGGATAAGTCCTCCGTAGGGCCGGCGGTGTCGCGCGACAGGGGCCACAGCCCAATCGTTACCACAGCGTCCCGTATGGGTGGATTATAGCTCACCGTGAGCGATACGCGACAGCGAGTTGCGGGCTTGGTACGTGTTGAGCGTCTTTCCGGATTATTGCGTTGTCCGTGCTAGAGCAGTTCACGTCATGGCGTAGCGGCCGCCCCCTCCGCCGCGGCGGACAGGTTATGGTGGCCGGCGGGTTTGCGGAGAATACGCCGGTCGCCACGGCTGGGCTAAGCTCGCCGAAGTCAGGGGGCGACCGCTACAGCGGTTCGGGAAACGCTCTAGGCCCGGCATTCAAGCCGGGTCGACGTGCCCGTGGTCTGTCCCTACTCAGCGACGCGGTCCGCACCGCAATGCGGTTCCCGGGAATGTGGCACTCTGTTGGCGTGCCGATACTGGCCCTCGAACCGCAACGCGGTTCCAGATCGCAGCCCGGGGTCGCGCAGCGCACCCCGGGAATTATGCCCGCAAGCATGGCTCAACCCTGAAAGGGTTGCATGTGCCTCCCGCCGGAGTGCCAGTGCTTCGGAGCCGGTGTGATGGCAAGGTCTTGGTGTTGGGGGATTGAGCCGCGGCCGGATATGAGACTCTTTCAGGGTTTGCTGGATCAAGACGGGTCTGATCACCCAGGGTGCGCTGCGCGACCCAGGGCTGTGTTATTCAACGCCGTTGGCGTTGGGTCGTGGGCGGCGGAGAGTTGTCTGGGGTCGTCGGCGAGGCCGACGCCTCTGCGTGAGCTGTCGTTTTCTCGGGACAACAAGAAACCCACGGTTGGCAGTATCGGTGATGCCGCGGCCTAAGTCCGGCTTGGCGTCGTTGACCGGGGCCGCAAGGGAAGCGAGACGCCCGTCACGGCGGGCAGGCCGGTGGCACACCTGAAGATACGGGCTGCGTGGCTGGCCGTGCTAGTCTATGGCCTTTGCCACCTCGCGTCGCTGCCGGCTACGGTACACGAAGATGGCGGCCACGCCGACGGCCAGACCGCCGAGGTGGCCGAGGTACGATACGTTGCTGGCTCCGAGGATCTGGAAGTAGACGCCGAAGATTTGCATGAACGCGTACAGCACCAGTGCCCATGCGGCGGAGAGGTGGAACCACCTGAAGAGCAGGAAGTAGCGGAACATGAACCCCAGCCGCACCTTGGGGAACTCGAGCGCGTAGAAGGCGATGACACTGCTGATGCCGGCGCTCGCCCCAATGCAGGGCATGGATGCATCCGCACCAAAGGCTCCGTGGGCCACCATTCCCGCCAGATGCCCGCCGGCCAGCAACGCCACAAAGGCCACTCGCCCGAGCCGGTCCTCCACGTTGTCGCCAAAGACCATCAGGAAGTACAGGTTGCCCAGCAGGTGAAACCAGCCGGCATGCAGAAAGAAGGAGGTCAGCAGGGTGATGCCGCCGCCACGCGCCCAGTCGGCCGGAATGAAGCCCCATTGCCGGAACGTCTCGCTTTGGGGCAGGCCCTCGTCTCCCAGAATAGGTAGCGTGGCCATCACACATAGAACAGTCACAGTCCACGTGACCCATGGTCGCTGCGAGACTGCGGGCGCCTCCAGCTCAACCGGAAGTCCCAACAGTGCCGGTAACCATTGCCACGCCTGGTCCGGGCCCTCATTGAAGCTTTCCCGGCGGGCATCCTCGCCGATCTGCTTCACCCGGCAAAGCGCGAGCTGCTCGCGTGCCTCCGGTGACATCGTCCGCTCGATTGGCGTTGGCTTGGGCTCGGGGCGGCGTGGTACGGCTTCGTACTCCGTCGCGTCAAACCAGATGGCCGCGCACCGCGCGCACGCATCCAGCGTGAGACGATGCCCGCCGGCCGGCAAGCTCACCTCGGCCATCGGCATCATGCAGTGCGGACACCTGCGGCGACGAGGCGCTCCCTCGTTGTGGATTCTCTGCCACAGTTCTCGCAGGAACTCGCGCGTCGCCCCCGCCTTCCGCAGGACCGGCAGCGTCGCCGCCAGCCCCCGGCATTGCCTGCAGCAGTACACGTACCCATGCGTGGTCTGCCTTCTGTTCAGTGGAGCACAGCATGTCGGGCATTCGATCATTTTGCCTCCCCGGCGATGGTTTCATTGCAGCTCCGGGCTTGCCCTGTCGGCTTGGGGCAAGGGTAACCGTTCACAAGCCGAACTACCAGGATGCAAAGGCAAGAGCTTCGCTTGGTCGGCCTTGACAGCCGCGGGAAGAGCCGGATAGGATCGCCCGTCGCGCGGGCGTGAGCGTGTTGTCAACCACCGCGATGGTGTCAGGATAGGGTTATTGCAGGGTTAGGAGAATACCGTGAAGGATCATCCGTCCGATTGGGTGGCTTCCTGGTGGCGTCGTAGTCTTCTGTTGGCATGCCTGGGCACGCTGGCGTCTGGTTGCGGAGGGCGAGAACAGCCCACTGAGTCGCCGGCCTCTCAGCCCTCGGTTCGACGGCAGGTGTCAGTCGCGGCCGCGGCCAATCTGAAGTTCGTTCTTGACGATGTCATCGCGGCATTTCGCCATCAGCACGCCGAGGTCGAGGTGAAGGCGGTGTACGGTTCCTCGGGCAGCCTCTTTGCCCAGCTAGCCAACGGGGCTCCCTTTGATCTGTTTCTGTCGGCAGATGTGGCGTATCCGCAGAAACTCGTCGAACAGGGTTTGGCGTCAGAATCGGATGTGTTTCTCTATGCGGTGGGGAGGATAGCCATCTGGGTGCCCAACAGCTCGCCACTTGACGTGGCTTCCGTTGGCATACAAAGCCTGGTGGATCCTTCGGTCCAAAGAATTGCCATGGCGAACCCTACCCATGCGCCCTATGGGCGGGCGGCTGAGTCGGCCATGAAGACACTGGGAGTCTACGAGGAAGTGAAGTCGCGGCTCGTGCTGGCCGAGAACATCACGCAGGCCGCCCAGTTCGTGGAGTCCGGGGCGGCGGATATCGGTATCATCGCGTTATCGCTGGCCCTTGCTCCGCCGATGCGCGACAAAGGACGGTACTGGGAGATCCCGGTCGATGCCTACCCTCGGATAGAGCAGGCAGGCGTGATCCTGCGTCGGTCGGAGGACACGAGATCCGTCCGTATGTTGTGCCAGTTCATGCGTGGCGAGGAGAGCCGAGCTATTCTGAGGAAGCATGGTTACGCTCTTCCGGAGAGTTGAATCTTGTGTGAATCGGCAGTGTGGGTCACGTTGCGTCTTGCGGTGGCTACCACGGCCATTCTTCTGCTCTTGGGTTTGCCTCTCGCTTATTGGCTGACGACGACGCGATGGCGGGGCAAGTTCCTCGTTGAGGCCGTTGTTGCGCTGCCGATCATCCTTCCGCCAACCGTGCTGGGCTTCTACCTGCTGATGGCCCTGGGTCCGAGGAGCCCCATCGGCGGGCTGATCCAGTCGGTCACCGGCAGCAGCCTTCCGTTCTCCTTTGGGGGTATCCTGGTTGGGTCGGTCATCTTCAACCTGCCGTTTGCGGTACGGCCTTTCGTGGCTGGCTTCACGGCGGTCGATCGGCGTCTGGTCGAGGCCTCGTGGTGTCTGGGGGCCTCTCGGTTTCGGACGTTCTGCAGGGTGATCCTCCCTCTTGCGCGGGCGGGGATTCTCACCGGTGTGGTTCTGTCATTTGCCCATACCGTTGGCGAATTCGGCGTGGTTCTGATGCTGGGCGGGAACATTCCGGGCGTGACCCAGACAATCTCGACACTGATCTACGATGATGTGCAGGCGATGAACTACGGCGCCGCCAATGTGACGGCGGGGGTTTTGCTGGCCTTCTCGGTCTGCATGCTGAGCGTGGTGTACTCACTTCAACGTCGGGTGCCGGGGCTATGATGGCGGAGCTTGCGTCTGACTTCGAGAAGCGTTTTCCGGGGGTGCCGGTCATCCACGGGGTGATGCGGCGGCCGGCTGACCGATTCTCCGTGACCGCGCTGCTCGGTGCCTCGGGTTGTGGAAAGACGACCATTCTGCGGTGTCTGGCCGGTCTCGAGCGGCCGGAACGCGGGTGGATCCGCTTCGGCGAGGAGGTATGGTTCGACGCTGAGAGGCGAGTGCACCTGCCTCCCCAGAGGCGGGGCATCGGGTTTCTGTTTCAGGATTATGCGCTCTTTCCGCACCTGACGGTGGACGACAACATCGCCTACGGCGTTACGGATGTCTCCAGGCGGATGCGCAGGCGGCAGGCGGCCGAGATCATGGAGCGATTTCAGCTTGAAGGACTCGGCCGACGGTATCCCCGACAACTGTCGGGCGGACAGCAGCAGCGTGTGGCTCTGGCCCGTGTGGTGATTCGCAGACCGCGGTTGCTTCTGCTCGATGAACCGCTTTCCTCGCTTGACGGGCCGACCCGGAGCGAGGTGCGGCGAGAGCTGCGGCAGGTTCTGCGGGCCATCGGGGTACCGACGGTCCTGGTTACGCACGATCGAATTGAGGCCATCACGCTGGCTGATCATGTGGTCGTTCTGAGCGAAGGCTCTGTACGGCAGAGCGGGAGCGTCGAGGATGTATTCAGCCGGCCCGAGGATCTGAGCGTGGCTCGCATCGTCGGCATTGAGACCGTGGTTCATGGAACAGTCACGGGTGTGGACAACGGGTTGACCACCGTGTCCGTCGGCGAGACTCTGGTCGTGGTCCTGGGGGCGGGTTTGATCGGCGATCGAGTGTCCCTCTGCATCCGGGGCGAGGATGTGATTCTGCAGGAGGCCTCGAAGCGAACCAGCGGGATCCGGAACCAGTTTCCTGGTCAGGTTCTCGATGTGGTGCACGAGGGGACCATGATGCGTGTCGGGGTCGATTGCGGATTTCGTTTGACAGCGGTCATCACCAAGCAGACCAGGGAGGAGCTTCAGCTTCAGGAGGGAAGCCCTGTGACGGCCTTGGTCAAAGCCGCTGCCATACACGTGATTCCGAGAGACTGATTCGCAGCTTGCCCGTGTGTGCCCTTTCAGGCCATTGATGCCATCTGGGCAACCGGGCAAGACGTCGCCAATCAGCTCGTGCTTTCTATGTTCGGCGAACGGGCCGGCCTTCGATGTAGCCGCGGTAGCCTTCCGGTCGGAGTTGGAAGCGCGGGCCGTCGTCGTCGGCCCATGCATAACCGTACGTCTCCGGCTTGTAGGTGCTCATCACGTCCCATAGCGACGAGATGGCCTGCTCGAAGTCCTTGTCTTCGAACGGCGGCCCCTGAAACACCATCATCTTGCAGGCCGGCAGCGAGATCGTCTCGAAGCCGTCGGGCACCTGGCCGTCGTAGTCGGCTGCGACCTCGACGCCTTGCACATACCGCGAGGTCTGCGGGGCTCGCAGGCACTCGGGAAGCCACAAACCCATCGGCTCTTGCAGGGCGTTCTCGATCGCCGCAAGCTGGTCCCAGATGTCACAGCCCAGTTCCTCGCAGTACTCGAAGTAATGCGTGGCCTTCTTGCCGCGCTTGATGATCATCTTGCGAGCGGGCCGGTCGAGGATCTGTACGAAGACGGTGTCGGGTTTCTTGGTCTCGGTCATGGCGATCTCACCTCGTTGCCTCCGTGTGTACCACTGTCGAAGCTGGGGAGGCATGAACAGCTCGACGGGCGATGCGGTCTTTCGGAAGCGGGTGGGCGGCATGCCGAACTGCCGGGCGAAGGCCCTGGTGAAACCCTCGTGCGAGTCGAAAACAAAGTCGAACGCCACGTCGATGACCTTGCGTGAGGTTCCGCGAAGCTGCTCAGCCGCGGCGGAGAGGCGGCGCAAGCGGATGTACTCAAAGGGCGTCTTGCCGGTGATCTCCTTGAACAGCCGGGCGGCATGCCACTGCGAGTAATGTGCGGCCCGGGCCAAGGCGTTCATCGCGATCTTCTCGCAGATGTGCGCCTCGATATACGCCTGCATCCGCTCGGCGGCCTTGATCTTCTCCCTGTGCGTCAGCATCGATCCTCCACTTCACGGCCTGCGATTGTAGCCGCGGGTTGCCGCGACTTCTTGACCGCCGTTGCGAATCTGCACACGACGCGGGCGGCAGATTGCCGCACCGGGCGAGCGTCTTCGCGGGGCAGGAGCGGCAGCCGCAAGCCTGCCGGGGCAGCGTCTCGATGACCTCGAAGAGAATCTGCCAGAAGCGCGGCGGGAGATCGTTTACGTCATGTCCTTCCCGCCGGCGACAGGTCGCAGTCCGAGGAACACCTCCTGGCCGGCGCTGCTGCACGAGCTGTGCTCGAAAGGGACCGCGAGCGGTAGAAATCCGGCCTCGGCGATCAGTTCCAGCCAGAGCGCGCGCGGGAACAGCCCCATGACGTGGCGGTCATGGAAGACCTCGACCGTTCCGTCGGGGTTGCGCAGGAGGTATGCCATATCGGTCAGATAGGTGGTGTCTGCCGAGTCGGGAATCCATCGCCATTCCAGATAGCGCAGGGCACGGCCTCCAGCCTCGCTGCCGCCGGTTTCGGTTCCCGGCTCGAAAGTCTCCGAGACGAAATCCGGCTGGAACATCGCGACCCCGCCGGGGGCGGTGTGCGCGAAGGCCGTGACAATGGCACCGGCAAGATCGGTTCGCGAGGTCATGTAGCTGACCGCGTCATGAATGAGCACGCAGTCGAAGACGCGCCCGAGCCGGATCGAGCGCATGTCGCCCTGGATGTGCTCGCATTCCGGATTCAGTCGGCGGCTCATCGCCAGCATGTCGGGCGCGATGTCCACCAGCGTACAAGCCAATGCTGTCTTGAGATGGGCGGCATTGTGGCCGCCGCCAGAGCCGAGATCGAGCAGGGTCCGGGCCGGCCGCTGACAGTGGGCATCGAACAGACGCCGGTAGAAGGCGGCCTCCTCGGCGTAGTCGCCTACCGGCGTCAGCAGGGGATACCAGTCCGCCAAGTCGCGGTAGAGCAGGGGAGGCTGGCTGGGAGTCATTTCTTGTTCTGTGGCCATGTGCGGTTCGCCGGTTCCTCAGTCGTCCGGTCCGAGTGGGCAACGGTGTCTTGGTTGCCCCAATCATCCTCGAATGGATCAGCCAAAATCAAGGCGCACGGCCCGATCACGGGTGCCAGGACACAAAGCATGCAGGCGGGTCAAGCGGTCGCAGGCCCGGTTCTCGCTGTTTATCCTGGCAACATTTCGCGATTGCCGTGATGGTTTCTCCTGTGTCGAGGCGTCGGGCAAGCCAACCGCCGGTTCAACGACCTCGCCCCGTATGATGAACGGGCTCCATTGCAGTCCACACCGCATGGGTCACTGAGGCTCGCACCTCAGAAGAGCCAGGAGTCATTGTGAGCGTGTTCGTCGACAGGCCCATCGGGAATCCCTGCGATTTGGCAGGTGCCCGTGGCGAGCGAGGGGTTCTTACATCGGCAGACCCTGATGTTGATGCCGAAGCGCTCGGCCAGTTCAGCGATGCGACCGAATCGTACTCTGCGTTCATCGATCTCGATGCAGCTACCACCGCTACAACCGTTGTCGAAGTCCTGGTGCGGCCAAGCCCGCGGATTCACCGATTGGCCGGCTCCCAACTCGGTGAGCTGGGCGGAGAACCTGTGCCTGAAAGCAGGTCGGAGAAACACATAGCTGGCGGCGGCCTCTGTGATTCCTGCATCGTGCAACGCAGCGAAGAGTGGCTCCAGGTTAGGCCGCGCATCCGTGATGTCCGGGATCAGCGGGTCGAGCCGGGCCGTGGTGCGAACGCCAACCTGATGCAGTGTCCTCATCATTTCAAGGCGCATCTCTGGCGGTGCGGCACGAGGCTCGAACATCCGCAAGAGACGGGTATCGAGGGACGTGATGCCGACCTGTGCCTGAACCCGTTGGGCGTGTTGCCGAAACAAATCGATGAACCGTTGATCGACGAACCCCTTGGTCAGGAAGGACACTTCGATGCCTGCTTCGAGAAGAACACGTATCGTCGCGTAGGTGACTTCCCGGACCGCGGGGAGGTACTGGAACGCGTCACTCGATGGGCTGAAGTAGATGCGCCGGGGCTTGTTTCGCTTCCGGCGCAGCTCCTCTTGCACGACTTCGGCGGTATTCTCGAACAGAATTACCTGATCGGAACCCGGATAACCACGATACCCCTGGATATAGCAGTAGGTACATCCGAGCGAACAGCCCTGGGTCATGTTGATCGTCGGAAGTCCCCTCAGGCATGGGATCGACGATGGCGTGAGAACCGGGGGTTTCCGCTTTAGCCTGACGATCTCTACCATAGCCGATTCCCTTTGAGCTGATCTGCAATAGTTGGCCGCGTTATGGCGTAGTGAAACGCCTCGGTCGAAACGCCATCCTGGGCAAAATGAATGGCCGCCGAGTTCTGGAGTCCGAATTGCCGCTTGTGGCACAGTAGGTTCACAGGGTCGAGATCCAGGTCAACGATGACGATCGCGTCGCTTGCCCCGAGTAGTTGTTCGATAACGCTCTGGCCTTGTTTCGTTACGAGCGATGCTGGATTGAACCTGCGGATGGGCAGTACCCAACCCGGGGTAGATAGCAGCGTCGGATCGTCAAGCCAAGCGCTTCTCATGCATGCGAAGTAATCATTCAGTGAGAACTGGTACATCGCTGTTCCGCCAAACAGGTGCGTCCTAGCGGTTCGAACCTCCAAATCCATAATGCCCAGCGGTATCTGGCGCGGTGCCAGACATCGATGAGGCAGACAGTTCGATGTAGGCTTATCGAGAAGGCCTTCGGGACTAACCAACTCGAGCGAAAAACAGCTCACATTGTCACACAGCCGTGACACGAGGGCAAAGTCAAACGGGCCACGTGCTTCTGTCCAGCGGGCATCGTCAAGCAACTCCCGGTAGTCCATGGTGTTCCAATCAATTGAGGCAAGGCCGGAGCATCGTCCGGAGAGTCCGTAAGATCGTCCAAACATCGGGCCGGACGAGTCTACGCAGGTTAGCTTGCCTTCGACGCTTCGGAACGCTCCATGCGAGTGCTGGAGTTCCCTCCACCCCATCGCGAGAAGGTGGCCAGTGCCCGCCCCGAGGTCCAGTAAATGCCAGCACGCCGGCTTGTCGCTGCCCCGATGAGAATCCTTGATTGCGAGACAGAGTGGCTGCAACACGCGTCGAGCTAAGAGGTTGGCCCTTCTGTCCGCGTACGGATCTGGACGGTTTGTAGTCGTTTGTGCGAAGCGATCGATGACTGTAAAGCTCGTGAGGCGTCGAGTGAGGGACACGCTCGGGAACAGGAGCACTGCGGCCCCGTTAAGCGTGTACTGTCGATAGTGGTAGAAGGGAGCATCCTGGTTTGCCGGCATGATCAAAGGCACATGCCGGGGGGTGGGATGCGGAACATTATCAGGTAAACGTCCAAGCACGAATATCGGGTTCCGATTAGCCACGACTCCTGCCGCAACACCGTCCGGAGCGTTTGCCACTTCGACGGTGAAGGCCTCAAAGCCCAGGATCCGTCGAATCGCCGGCATCGCCTCCGCAAAGAGACCTTCTTCTACAGCTATGCGCCTCGCGTGGTGAAGCAAGCCAAAGTACCGCCAACAGTACCGTGCCCGGTTGGTACGCGAACGCGGTTGCCGAAGCAGGCGCCTCCAGGCATCCTTCAGCCGGTTCAGACGCTGTACCAGCCGAGCGTCCCTGCCGAAGAACGAGTCGCATGGCCTCCAGTACTCCCGCCAAGCCAATGCTTCAACGGTGGGCTCGGACCCATCCAACCGTAGCCGAACGATGACCTTCTCTGCGCCCAAACTGTGATTGAGCGATCTGATGAATCTCTTGCGTAGTTCATTCGACAGCACGAACATGACTAAACTCCTAACATAAACCGAACAAATCAGCAAACACACCCCGCCCTTAAAATCCTGCCCCGTCCAGTGACTGAATCACGGTTCCCGCTCCACTGTCGAGCAGCCGAGCGGAACGCTTACGCCCGGGACTTCGGCTTGGTAAACCGGGCACCGTGGAGCAAGGTAAAGTGTTCGCACTGTGCATGAGGGTTTTAGGCGGATGTGTTCCCCCGGCCATTCCTGAAGATCGCGTCGGCAGTACTTATTGCCTCGGCGGCCGGGCTTCGACGCCCCCTTCTTCCCGGGAGAATCAAGGAGGCGAGTGCTCGCAACTTGTCAATCGCCCGGCCCAGCGGTACGATCCAGGCGTTCAGCTTCGCACGCTGATTGTTAAGTCGATGGCGGACGAGATCCGGTTGGGGAAAGGTTTTTCAAGCCCAGATGTGGTCATAACTTACGGTTCGTCCACGCGTCCGGTGAGTACGGGTCTGGGTGTCATGCGATGGCAACAAAGGGATCAGTTGGGACGTTCTGACGCCGATATCGGCCCAGTTGGCTCGCGGATGTGTGGATTGTAATTGATTGATTTGTAAAGAGTTGCGGGCGTAGCTCAATTGGTAGAGCATCAGCCTTCCAAGCTGAATGTTGCGAGTTCGAGCCTCGTCGCCCGCTTATTGACTCACCGCTCCATGGGGCCGCTTGCGTGACCTCACTATCCAACCACTCAGGATCCGCCCCGTCGGACCACTCGGTATCCGCGACTCCAGAGGCTTGCCCAACGCTTACGGCCGAGGGGCGAGGGGGGGCTGCGCCTGGGAGAGCGGACGGGGGCTCGTGGCTGGCGGCGGTGGGGTCGTTGTGGCTGGCGGTGCTGCTGCTGGTGTTGCTGGCGGTCGCGATGGCGTGTGCGACGGTATACGAAGCGAGTCGCGGGACCGAACAGGCGCTGGCGGTGTTTTACAAATCGTGGTGGTTCGTTGGGCTGCAAGGGCTGCTGGCGGTGAACTGTCTGGCGGGCGTGGTGATGCGGTTGCCGGTCCGGCGACGGCAGTTCGGCTTCCTGCTGACCCATTTGTCGATGCTGGCCGCGCTGGCTGGTGCTTTCATCACATGGCAGTGGGGCGTCGAGGGGCAGGTCGCCTTGCGGGATGGCGAGACGACCGCGTTCATGCGGCTGAATCGCGACGCGTTGCTGTTGGAGGAATTGGCTGGCGGGCAGGTGCGGAGCGTGGACTTGGCGAGTGCCGGGCTGGGTGGCCTGCGGGCGGTGGAATTGCCCCGGCTTGAGCCGTTGGCTCTGGACGGCGTGAGCGTCGGCGTTCTGCGTTACGTGGCTGACGCCGAGGAGCGTGAGGAAGTCATCGAGGACGCGGAGGGCGGCAGGCCGGCTGTCGAGGCGAGCGTCAGTATGGCGGGCAGTATCTCGCGGGGTTGGGTATTTACGGAGCAGCCTGTGGCTGGTGGGCCGGCGGGGGTCGGGTTTCGCCGCGTCGGGGACGAGGAAGAGTTGCGGCGGATGTTGACCACGGGGCCGGGGGCGGTTCCCGCGTCGCCGGGGAAGTTGCGGGTGGAACTTCCGGGTGGCCAAGTAGAGATCCCGGTGGAAGAGGCCCGAGAGGCGGCGGTACCGTTGGGGGAGACAGGGCGGAGCATTCGCGTTCTGCGGTATTTGCCGCATGCCAAGGTTGGGGCGGACCGGCAGCTTCACAATGTGTCGGAGCGTCCGGTGAATCCGGCGGTGGAGGTTGAGATCACCGGTGGGCAGGAGCCGGTTCGGCGGACGTTGTTCGCGAAGTTCCCTGATTTCGGCAGTCTGCACGGTATGCCGGCCGACGAACAGCTCGAGATGGTCTTTGTCGCGTCGGCAGGCTCTCTGCCAAGTGCCCCCATCGAGGTGATCGCGGGTCCGCGGGGTGATCTGCACGCGCGGTTCACGACGGCCGACGGCGAGTCGCATGTAGCGGCTGTTGGCCTGGGTGAGGTGATGGATACGCCTTGGGCGGGTGTGACGTTGACCGTGCACCGCTTGGGGCAACGGGTTCTGGTTCGCGGGAGTGTGGCCGTGGTCGATCCGCCGCGTCAGGACCGCAATCCGGCCATTCTGTTGGCGATTCGGTCGCCGGACCGCCCGGAGCCGGAGCAGGTCTGGTTGTCGAAGTACTCGGCCCGATCGTTCAGCTCGGGGGCGGCGAGGTTTCGCTTGAGCTACTCCGATCAGAGGCTGCCTCTGGGCTTCACCGTGGGCCTCGACAGCTTCACGATCGAGCAGTATCCGGGTACGCATCGGCCGCGGTCTTTCGAGAGTCGAGTGGTCTTCGCCGACACGGATGCGGGCGGAGAACGGCGGAAGATCAGTATGAACCACCCGGCCAAGTACGGCGGGTATACCTTCTATCAGTCGAGCTACCGCGAGGATCCGCACGGCGGTCTGACGACCTACCTGGGTGTTTCGTGGGATCCGGGCCGGCCGGTGGTCTTTGCGGGCTATGTCGGGATGATGGTGGGCATGGTCTGGGTGCTGGCCCAGCGGGTTGCGGACCGGCGGCGGATCGCGAAAGCTCGCGCGGTGGGAGCCGGTGGTCATGCCGCCGCGGTAGACGGAGCGGTTCTGCAAATCGCGGATCGGGGGGCGAAGGCATGAAGACGCTTGCCCTCTGGCAGAGCCGCGACTGTGAGGGAGCGGACACCGTACGCACCGCTTCCTTGCGGTCGCGGCTCTGTTGGGGGTCGCGGGTTCGCACGCGTTTCGCACTGCTCACAGAGTCGTTCCACACGAGGGCCTCCACAGGTTCCGAGTTGCTCGAAGGGCGGCGGCAGGCGGTGGAGGAGCGGCGGGGAGGGCGGAGTGAGGGGCACGCGATGCGATGGGTTGCTCGAGCGGCAGCCATCGTTGTCATGCTGATGTGTTCTGTGGCCGTTGGCCAGCAGACGGGGCGGTCGGCGGAGTTTGATCTCTCGGTTGTGAAGGCGATCCCGGTTCAGCACGACGGGCGGGTGATGCCGCTGGATACGCTCGCCCGGGATGTGGTCGAGAAGGTGACGGGTCGGTCGTTTTTGGGGGGGCGCGACCCGGTGTGGTGGTTGCTGGGCTGGACGATCGAGCCAAGCCGCTGGCGGACTGAGCCCCTGATGAGCGTGCGCAACGCGGAACTGCGGCGCGAGCTGGATTTGCCCGCGGATCGAACGATCTTCTCTTATGCCGAGTTGATGGGGCATGCCCGGTTGCAGACGCTGCTACAGGATGTTGCCCATATGTCCGGGGGCCGCAAGCCCGATCCGCTGCAGGCGAAGGTGCGGGAGATCGGCGATCGGCTGTCGACGCTGCGTGAGGTTTTTCGTGGTCAGGTTATCCGGCTGATTCCGGACGCCGACGACCGATTGGCGGCATGGGAGACGATCGACAGCATCGGCGAGGAGGCCGACGGAGCCGCGGGCGAGGCTCGGGCCGCGTACTCGGCACTGGAGCAGGCATGGAAAGCAGGCGAGGTGGATGCGTTCGACGCGGCGGCGTCGCGGCTGGCCGGCGCTCTGGCGGGGCTGCCGGCGGCTGACCGGGCCCAGGGGGCACGTCTGGCCACGGAGCTGCGCTACAACCGGTTGCATCCGTTTCGGATCGCGTGGATGGTGATGAGCGTCGGAGCGGTGCTGGCGTTGGCGGCACTGTTGGGTCGGCGTCGCTGGCTGGATGGCGTAGCGGTCGTGGCCATGCTGGCGGGCTTTGCGACATTAAGTTACGGGCTGTCGTTGCGATGGGCGATTGCCGGACGGATCCCGGCCGCGAACATGTTCGAGTCGCTGCTCTTTTTGAGTTGGGGCATGGGGGCGTTCGCCATCGTGTCGATTCTGCTGTTGCGGGATCGGCTGGTGCCGTTCACGGCATCGGTGATGGGGGCGCTGGCTCTGTTTCTCGCGGATGTTCTGCCTTTGGACCATTACATTCGGCCAATCACGCCGGTGTTGTTGGACACCATCTGGATGTCCATCCACGTGCCGGTGATCATGGTGTCGTATTCCGTGCTGGCCCTGGCGATGCTGATTGCCCACGCCCAATTGGTGGTGATGGCCGTGATGCCCGCGCGTCGCCGGCTCGCAGAGGCGGTTGATGGGCTGCACTACTGGTATCTGCATGTGGGTTGTGTCCTGCTCGGGGGGGGATTGTCACCGGCAGCATGTGGGCGGCTTCGTCCTGGGGGCGGTATTGGGGCTGGGATCCGAAGGAGGTCTGGTCGCTGATCGCCTTCGCCGCGTACCTGGCGATCCTGCACGTGCGTGGGCCGCGTGAGCGATTGCCGGGCTGGGTTTATGGGGTTGGCGTCGGCTTGGCCGTGGCCGTGCTGGTGATCGTTGTTCCCACGCTGGCGCCGCTGACGTTCATGACCGTGTTGGCTTTGGCCGGGGCGGTGGCTGCGGGCATTCTGTTTCTATTGGGCCGTGGCCCCTTCGCCGTCGCCCTCAAGAGCATCGTGGCCTTCTGGCTGATCATCATGACCTACGTGGGCGTGAACTTCATCCTCGGCATCGGGCTGCACAGCTATGGCTTCGGCACCGGCGCGGTGGTGCGGTACCTCTTCTTGACCAGTGGATTGGACCTTGCCTTCATCCTGCTGTGCACGGCCGTTTATCTGGCCCGCCGGCCGGCCTCCGCCGCACCCGTTGCGGTGGCCGCCTCCTTGCCGCAAGCGCAAGGTGGGAGCCTGCCAAACCAATAATGCCGATTGCTCGACGGCAGGGATGAGCTACGACGGCTGTGCCTGAGCGACTCGGGCCGCCCGCAGCCCCGGCGTCGCCGACTGTGGTTCGTCGACGACCCTGATCCAGACGCGGTTTCCGCCTTCTTGTTTGGATTGGTACATCAGCTTGTCGGCCATGCTCAGCAGTTCGTCGAGTGATTGCTGCTTGGGCACTGTCGCCACGTGGAGGAGCCCGGCGCTGAGCGATGTCCGAACGCGGGCTTTGCCTCGGGTGATGGGCTCGGCAGCCGTCTGGGCGAGGATCTTCCTGACGATCTGCTCGGCTTCTTCCCGGCTGGCGTCGTAGAGCAGCATGACGAATTCGTCGCCGCCGAGTCGTGCCGGGCGGTCATGCTGTCGGGCCGCGTCACCCATGCAGGTCGCCACATTGCGCAGTGCCCGGTCGCCCATCTCATGTCCCATGGTGTCGTTGATGGTCTTGAACTTGTCCAGGTCGAAGTAAACCAGGCTCAGGGGAACCTGATAGCGTGCGGCTTTCTCGATGAGCTCCTGTGCCTGGGTGGTGAAGCCTGCCCGGTTCAGTAGGCCGGTGAGCGGATCACGGATGGCCTTGTCCTCGAGTTGGTTGTGGCTGCGAACAAGCTGATTCATCTCGACGCCCATGGTTGCCGCCTCTTGCATCAGGTGGCTGACGGTCCTGATTAAGCTGCTGGTGTTGTCGGCATTCTCTCTGGCGGCGGCGATCATCAGATGAGCGAGTCTCATATCGGGCGCTTCACTGCCCTCGAAGTAGCGATAAACCTTATCGAATTCGGCCTGGACTTCCTCGATGAACTTGGCCGGGTCGCATTGCTCGGCCCCGAATTGCTCTTCAATCAGATGGCACAGCGTATCGGCGTCCTGCTGGTTCCAGCTGGTGAGAAGCGGTGGGAAAAGTGAGGCGGCGTAGACCGCGTCGGCCATTCCGGGTTGTTCCATGAATTCAGCGAGGCGTTCGTGCTGGTGGTGGAAGGCGATGGCGTCAACGTAGACGTCGGGCAACTCGAGTTTCTGGGCCAGGATACGGCCGATTTCGGCATGATCGAGCCGGAAGATCTCCCGCTCTTTGTTGACCTGGGCCTGTCTGTCGTTGGACGGGTCATTGAGGATAGCCATGAGCTTCTCTTTCGCGGTGGCAAACATGATCGGGAGGGCGAAGTCCTGGAACATGCCGGCGACGAAGGCCTCGTCCGCAAGGGTTTTGTCGATTCGGTGCGCGTATCCGCCAGCGGCGACCGCCTTGCAGAGGGAGCCCTCCCAGAACATCCTCGCTTCCTCGGGGGCGAGGTGGAGCTCGTTGTGCAAGCCGGCCATGCAGTAGCTGATGGCCATGGTCCGTACGGTACCCAGGCCGAGCAGATTCACCGCCATGCGTACGCTGGTGACCTTGTTGCGGATTCCGAACCAAGGAGAGTTGGCCAGGGCGAGCAGCTTGGTGCTGAGCGAGCCGTCCGCGCTGATCACCTTGGCGTAGTCAGCTGGTTCGGCGTTGGGATTCTTGCCCAGATCGATGAACTTCATTGCGACCGCCACAGTGGTGGGCAGGTAGGAGAGAGATTCGATGCGGGCTCGGATTTCCTGTTCAAGCTTGGTGGCATCAGTGATGCCGGCTGGTTGATTCTCGCCTTCGATCATGTAGAGACCCCTTTCTACATCGTGACCAGAGTAGTTCGGGCAGATGTTTAGGACAATGTCTGCCGGTTGAGTAGCCGGAATGGTTGTCCCACACCTTTGCCGGTTGGCAACGCTGGGGGCACATAGGGCAAAAATCCCGCGTTCCGTCGAGAGGATACATCGTCCCGGTACCGTGTGGACTTCAAGATGGAGTTAACACGTTACGAAAAAATCAGAGAAAACCTTATCTTTGATTGTGGATTGCCGATATAAGGAGTGCCGCATTGTTTGGAGAGCCTCTGTCCATGGCAGGAATCTCGATGTCGTTCGCCGTGGCCGTGGGACGGTAGGGCCGATGGCCCGAAGGAGGGAGGTAACACTGCTATTCGGATGCGTGCGCTTGGGGGGACGCGATCGAGGTCGCCTGACCTGTAGGAGGTAGGGGGATCGCGCTTCGCGCCCTCGTTTTGTTGGTTTTCGGGGAGGAGGGGCACCAAGCGCCGGGATGGACAGATGTGTGCCAGGCAGTCTCGCGGATGAGCGAGGGCCGGGCACGACTCGGGAGTAGCTGGTCGCCGGACACCCTGCGAAAACCGCCTCTCCAGGACGGGTCGCGGTACGCGGGATGGCCAGACGGCCGCGGCTTGGGAGACAATGGCGATGGACAGCAGTGGCATCCTATCGGGCCGTGTTCTTCTTGTGGGCCCTCCGGATTACGACAACTCCGTGGGCGAGGTGCTGGACGAGCATTCCTGGGAATGCATCCAGGCTCATTCCATGGGCGAGGCGCTATGGCGCTTACGAAATGAGACAGGCATTGACGTGGTGGTGATTCGCCCGGGGCCGCGGTTGGGGATGTATACCGAGCTGTGTCGCCATCTGAAGCTTGGTCACAGCCGCAGCTTTGTGTCGGTTCTCGTCGTACTGGAGCCGGACTCGGGCCATTTGCGGGCGGAGGTTTTCGAGGCGGGAGCGGATGACTGTATTCAGATGCCGGCTCCGCGCAACGAGATCCTGCTGCGTCTGCTGAACGCGGTTCGCATCAAGCGGGCGACGGATTCATTGGAGGACGCCACGGCGGTCATCACGGCGCTGGCCAACGCGATCGAAGGCAAGGACGCCTATACCTGCGGGCATGTAGAACGGGTGGCAATGTATTCCGCGCAAATCGGTCGTCAAGTGGGCGTCGAGGGTGATGCCATGACGGCGCTGAAGACGGGCGCCATGGTCCACGATATTGGCAAGGTCGTGGTGCCGGACCAGGTGTTGAACAAGCCGGGCCGGCTCACCGACGAGGAGATGGACGTTATTCGTCGTCACCCGGCGGCGGGATACGACATACTGCGGCCCTTGCGGACCTTCAAGGATGTGCTGCCGGTTGTGCGCTGGCACCACGAGCGGCCGAACGGGACCGGGTATCCGGATGGGCTCAAGGGCGATGATCTGCCGCTGCTTCCGCGGATCGTAGCGGTGGCGGATTGCTTCGACGCGCTCAGCACGGACAGGCCCTACAGGCCGGCTCTGGCGCTGTCGGAGTGTTGGGACATCCTCAGTCGTAGTGCCCGGGTTGGGGATCTGGATCCCGATCTGACGGACAGGTTGTTTGAGATCGTCGGGCACGAGCGGGAGCTGGCGGTCGTCTGAAGCGATTGGCACGACGCTCGACGGCGGGCGTGCTTGCTGCCCGTGGTTCGTTGGACGGCGTGAATCCCGTCGCGTCGCAGAACGCATAGGCACGTCGCCACCGAGCAGGTCGATTGCGGGCTTGTCTGCGGCTTCTCGGGAGCCGGCGACAGGTTGTCTCGGCCCTGTGGTTGGTCCTTCGGTTGGTCAGTATCATGTCTTGTCTGCTTAGGCGTTCGGTGCTACAGTGCGCGAGCGGATTCTCAAGCTTACTAGGTGAGGTGATTATGAGCAGGTTGAATTGGATCGGTGTTCTGTGCGTCCTGTTCGTGTCGGCCGGCAGCGTGGCCATGGCGGCGGAGCCTGTCGGGCGATGGTCGGTCGAGAAGGCCCGGGGCTGGCATCAGGCCAAGCCCTGGCTGGTGGGCTGCAACTACATCCCGTCCACGGCCATCAACCAGCTCGAGATGTGGCAGGCCGACACGTTTGACCTTGAAACCATCGATCGCGAGTTGGGATGGGCCCAAGGCTTGGGCTTCAGCAGCATCCGTGTATTCCTGCATCACCTGCTGTGGCAACAGGACCAGGAGGGTTTCCTGAAACGAGTGGATCAGTTTTTGCAGGTGGCCGACAGGCACGGCATCGGAGTGATGTTCGTTCCGCTCGACGACGTATGGGATCCGTTTCCGCAGCTCGGCAAGCAGCGTGCCCCCAAGCCCCACGTTCACAACTCCGGCTGGTTGCAGAGCCCGGGTGCGGAGTTGTTGAAAGACCCCGCCCGGCACAACGAGCTGGAAGGATACATCAAGGGCGTGCTCACCCGTTTCAAGAACGATCGGCGGGTCCATGCGTGGGATCTGTATAATGAACCCGCCAACCCCAACCGGTCGTCGTATGGTGATCGGGAACTGCCCGATAAAGAGCAGAAATCGCTGATGTTGCTGCAGAAGGTCTTTGGCTGGGCGCGCGAAGTGAACCCCTCTCAACCGTTAACCTGCGGCGCGTGGATTGGCGACTGGTCCGATCCGGAGAAGCTCTCGCCGATAGAGCAAGTGCAGATCGGGCAATCGGACGTCATCAGCTTCCACACCTACAGCAAGCTCGATCAGGTCAAGAAGTGTGTGGAGAACCTGCGGCGATACGATCGGCCGATTATCTGCACCGAGTACATGGCTCGGCCGAACGGCAGCACGTTCGATCCGATTCTCGGCTGGTTCAAGGAGCAGCAGGTCGGCGCGTACAACTGGGGCTTCGTGGACGGCAAGAGCCAGACGATTTACCCCTGGGATTCCTGGACGAAGAAGTACACGGCGGAGCCGCCCCTGTGGTTCCACGACATCTTCCGCCGCGACGGCTCGCCGTACCTGGCCGCCGAGGTAGAGTACATCAAGAAGGTGACCGGCGGTGTCACGCGGGCGCGTTCGAGGCGCTGAGTCCGTCGCCCGGTTGGTGAGCGGTGTTCCCCGCAATCACAAGGCATATGTGCCGACCAAGCGGTTGAAGTCGGCGATGAACCGCGGCCAGTCGATCTGGGTGATGCGGCCGTTGTCGACGACCTGTCGGCCGGCGATGAACACGCTGGTGGCTCGGGGCGGTTGAGCGAGCATGAGGGCTCCGAGCGGGTCCTGGGCGAAAGCCCCGGCCAGGGCTGGGTCGGCGGTATCGAACAGAGCCAAGTCGGCGGCGGCCCCGTTTTCCAGACGGGCGATCTCGGGGCGATGCAGCACGTCGGCCCCGCCGACGGTCGCCAGCCGGAAGGCCTCAGCGGCGGTCATCCCGGCCGGATTGCCCATGACCCGCTGCAACAGTAAGGCCTGCCTGGCCTCGGCCAAGAGGTTGCCGCCATCGTTGCTGCTGCTGCCGTCGACACCCATGCCCACCTTGACGCCCGCGTCGATCATGCGACGGATCGGGGCGATGCCGCTGCCCAGCCGCATGTTCGACGAGGGGCAATGGGCGACACCGGTGCCCGTCTCGGCCAGCAGGCGGATCTCATCATCATTCAGGTGCACGCAGTGAGCGAGGTACACGTGCTCCGCCAGCCACTGGTGCTGGTGGAGATACGCGATGGGTCGCACGCCGAACCGCTCGATGCAGAAGCGTTCCTCGTCGAGCGTCTCGGCCGCGTGGGTGTGCAGCAGGGCGTGGTGTTCGGCGGCCAGGGTACGGGTTTCATCGAGCAACTCCGGCGTGACCGAGAAGGGCGAACAGGGGGCCAGATCGATTCGCCGCATGGCCAGCGGGCGGGGGTCGTGAAAGCGCAGAAGGGCACGCTGACAGTCGGCCAGGATAGCCTCATGGCTTTGGACGCAGGAGTCCGGCGGGAGTCCACCGGCCGACCGCCCGAGGCTCATGCTTCCGCGGCAGGCGTGGATGCGCATGCCGAGCAGTTCCGCCGCTTCGAGCACCGCCTCGATGCTCACGTCGCTGCCCGCGGGGAACAGGTAGTGGTGGTCACTGGTCGTGGTGCAGCCGCTCAGCAGCAATTCGGCGAGGCTGATGGTGGCCGCCTGCCGCAGGGCGTCGGCGGTCAATGCCTGCCAGCGGTCGTAGAGGGTGGTGAGCCACTGGAACAGGCCGGCGTTCTGGACGGCGGGCAGGCAGCGGGTCAGCGATTGGTACAAGTGGTGGTGGGTGTTAACCAACCCGGGGACGACGAGCATGCGGTCGCCGGGGATGATAGTGACGCCGCCGGGCTTCCATGCCTCGCCCGGGTCTCGGCCGGCCTGGGCGGCCAGGGCGCACTCGATCTGGCCCTCGGTGACATGGCCGAGATCGATCAGCGTCTGCCCGATCACCCCGCGGGTGGTTCTCTGCCGGTCGAGAGCCTGCCGCACTTGCTCTTCGGTGACCGCTCCCATGGCGACGAGGATTCCGCCGAGCGGTCGCCCGCGCAGCCGCTCGACCGGCGGCATGGTCCCCACGCACGGGGGGGGCGAGGTGGGCAAATCGCGCGTCGGCCCGACATGGGTGATCCGCCCGTCCTCAAAGGCGATCGAGCTATCGTGCAGGACGGCCACCTTGCCGTTGAGGCAGGTGATCGCGGTCGCGTGATCAATGCGTTTCTTCATCGCGGCTCCTCTATGCACCATGCGGGCCGCGCCCGGCAGAGCCGCAACGGCGGTACCGCGGACGAGGTGCGAAGCGGGCCACGATGGTGAGTCGCTGGCCATCGCATCATGGATGGTTTGCCCATCGGTTGTGTCGGTACCATGATTACCATGCTCCGGCAAGCTTCGCCAGGGCGGTCAGGATGGTCGGGAGAAGCGCCTGATCGAAGCCCTCGATGTGATCGGCCAGGATCCAGTCCATTTTCAACTCATCCAGGCGAGCGCCTCGCATTGCGATCCGGTCCTCATGGATCTGGCCGATCCCCTGCTCATAGGCTTGCTGCAGGCAAGGTACTTCTGTGGGTTCGAGACCAATGATCCGAGCAACGGTGGCGTCCACGGCCGCCACGTCCGTGCCCGCCAGCAGGAACCAATCGCCCAGCCGGTCCCGGATGTCCACCGTGGTGCCCCAGAACGGGGCGACGTGCGGTCCGTTCCCTTCGCAGCCGATCGAACCGTCGATGATGGCCAGGTCGGGTTGCACCGTGGCGACGATATCCAGGAAGCACTGAGTGACTCCGCCGGCCGCGGTATGCAGGCGTGAGCGAGAAAATGGGATGCTGCTGTGTCGCTTGAGACACGCGGTCCCCACGAAATTCTTCATCGCCCCCGTCAGGTAGGTCCACCGATGCGATTTGACCGGGGCAATGGAGATCACTCGGTCGGCCCGGGTGACGTGACTGGATACGTAAATCCGCCGCAGGTCGGTGTGGGGCGAAGGGACCGCGTCCCAGGTGGGCGACTCCGCTTCTAGGCAGACGAGGGAAATCCGGCCGGGGTAGGCCGCGTCCAGCCGCCGAGCCTCCGCATCCAGGTTGGTCGATCCGTCGAGGGCAACCGCGTTCTTCCAGGAGAACCGGGGTATTTGTCCGCCTTCTCCGATGATGACCTTGGCCGCGTCGGCCTTGAGGCATTCCTCGGTGACCGCGGCGACGATCTCGATCTTGCTGCTCTCGCCGGTGGTGAAGACGTTCTGCGGCACGAAATCCAGACCGCCGAGATTCGGTTTGATGAACACGGTCTCGCCGGGATGAACAATGGAGTCGATTCCGCCCACGGCATCGAGGACCGCCCGAGTCATGTCGTAGAGGTCTGTGCCGCGCACGGCGGCCACCTCGGCGTCGTCGTCCCAGGGGAGGTCGGTAGGCACGGGAATGTAGGGCATCGGGGCTCCGCATCCCGTTAGCAGGTGGGAGGACATCAAGGCCAGTCCGGAACCCGCTCCATAGCGGAGGAAAGCCCTTCGGTTGAGTTGACGCATCGCTTCTCCTCGCTCATGGCCCGCGGGCCATGCCTACCCGATGTGCCTCATGTCAGCTCGCCCGGCGGCGATGCCCAGGCGCGTTTAGCTATTATACCAGCGTCCTCGACTGTCCCGCGAAAGGCCGGCTTGGTCCAGTCGTCAAAGCCCTCTTCGTGTGCATGGTTTTCTTACGGTCGGGGCTCTGCTTGCATGAGGTCCCAGAGTCGCCGGGCCTCGGTCGTCGCACGACGACGCAGCTCGCTCTCATCGCCCCCCGTCCAGGATCGGTCGCGGAGTCGCCATTGCCCACCGACCATGACGCTTCGCGTGTGTCGGGCGCCAAGGCCGAAGATCAGGTGGCCCGCCAGGTTATCCGCGTCGAGCGGCGTGGTCGGCACATAGTCCGTCACCACGAGGTCTGCGGCCGCACCGGGCACCAGCGTTCCGAGCCGGACGCCCAAGAGTCGGCCTGCCAGTCGAGCGGACTCGGCCAGCATATCGACGAGCGCATCGGGCGACAGCCCCGCGCCGCCGTCGCGCGATTTGTACCAGGCGGTCGCCAGCTCGGCGAGCATGTCAGAACCGATGCCGTCGGTGCCGAGCACGACCGGCCGGCGGACATGCCCGAGCGGCGTGTAGCCGACGGCGTTGTTCATGTTGGAGCGCGGGTTGTGGGCCAAGGTGATCGCGGAATCGGTCAAGCGGTCCCAATCAGACCGCGTCAAATGCGTGCCGTGGGCCAGCAGGGATGGTAGATCGAACACGCCGGCCCGCGTCAGTCTGTCCACCACGCCCGCACCGTAGCATTGCCGACAGATCGCGTCATCGCAAGGGTCTTCAGCGACGTGGATATGCACGCCGACCTGGTGCCGGGCGGCGAGGTCCGCGACCGCGGCCAGCGACGCGTCGCTCAGCGTGAAGGCCGCGTGAACCCCGACCATCGCGGCGAACCAGCCGTTTTGCCGGGCGAGGCAGTGCCGCAGATAACGCTCGTTCTCGGCAAGGCCCGCGCGACAGTCGTCGGGACCGTTGCGGTCGGTGGTCTCGTAGCCGAGTATGCCGCGCAGCCCGGCGATCCGCAGCCCGGCTTCGATCGTGTCGAGGCTGCCGTCGATGGCTGCGGGCGAGGCATGATGATCGATGACCGTCGTGGTGCCGCAGTGCAGGGCCTCCAGGCCACCGATCAACGCACTGATTTCGCACAACGGCAAATCCAGCGCCCGATCGAGCCGCCACCAGACCGCGTCGAGGATCTCGTGCAGGCCATGCGGTGCACCCGCGGGTGGAGGCATTCCTGTCGCCAGGGCGGAGTACAGGTGCGTGTGACCGTTCACCAGCCCGGGCATGACCACCGCACCGCACGCGTCCAGCACCTCGTCGCCATCCGCAACCTCCACGCGTGGCCCCGCCGCGGCAATGGTCGCGCCGCGGATGCTCAGCTCGCCCGCTTGAACGCTGCGGCGGTCCAGGTCGAGCAGGCAGGCATGGCGAACGACGATGGCCATAGCGATTCGTTCCTCAGTGTGCGATCAGTGCGAACTCATCCTTGCCAAGGCGATCTCAACCGGCGACTCTCGACTGGGGAGTCTCGCCCGAGAGTCAACCGGGGACTTTCGTCCCCGGCGCTCGGCGATTTCCCATCTGCAATCTCTACTCTCCAGTCTGCGATCTCGAATCTCCAATCTCCAATCTGCGATCTCGAATCTCGAATCTCCACTCCTTCCCTTGCCACCCTCCACACGCGCCCCAGCTTCCAAACGTCACGTCCTTGCCACCGCCGACACGCGGCTCGGCTCCCAGGCGGTCTTGGACAAACCTGCAGTGGCGATGGCCCAGATGCCAACCCAAGTCCTTGTTGTGGGCTGAGAAGAGTGCGACGGACTGACGTAAGGCCGCTTACTGCTCGCAATAGCGCCGCACCTCTTCCAGCCGCGGCGGGATGTCCACGGGTGCTCCGGCCGCCCGGCTCGCGGCGTCGATGTCCTTGAGCCCGTTGCCGGTGATCATCGCCAGCACGGAGGCGTCCGGGGCGATGATTCCGTGGCGCACTGCGCATCGCACGCCAGCTACCGCGGTGGCCGCCGCCGGCTCGGCGAATAGACCCGCCAGTCGGCCCGTATCACGCATCGCCGCCAGGATCGCCTGGTCGGAAACCTCGATATACCTCCCGCCGCTCGCCCGCACCGCCCGCACCGCCTTGTCGAGATTTCGGGGCACGGCCACGTTGATGCTGTCAGCCAGCGTGCCGGGCAGCGCGTTCACTTCGCAAGCCTCACCGTGAAAAGCCTTCGCGACCGGAGCCATACCCGCCGCCTGCACCCCGAGCAGTCGCGTCCGCCATCCGATCAGCCCCAGCTCGCGCATCTGTTCCAGCCCTTTGCCGATGCCCGCGATGGTGCACCCGTCGCCGACGCTGACCGCCACCCAATCCGGCGGATCGTCGCGGCATTGCTCCGCGATCTCCAGGCCGGCGGTCTTCTTGCCCTCGACCAGATAAGGGTTGATCGCACAGTTGCGGTTGTACCACCCAAAGCTGTCGCAAGCTTGTGAGCATAGGTCGTACGCCGCCGCGTAGCTGTCCTGCACGCGGAAGACGGTGGCCCCGTAGATGAGCAACTGGGCGATCTTGGGGGCCGGGGCGGTGCGTGGGACGAAGATCACCGCCGGCAGCCCGGCCACCGCGGCGTAGCCGGCAAGGCTGGTCGCCGCGTTGCCGGTCGAGGCGCACGCGATGGTCGTCGCACCGGCCGCCAGTGCCCGGGCCACACCCACCGACGAGGCCCGGTCCTTGAAGGACGCGGTCCCGTTGCGCCCCTCATCCTTGAGCCGCAGCCGACGCACGCCCAACTCGCCCGCCAGCCGCGGCGCCTCCACAATCGGGCTCCACCCGACCGGCCAGTCCGGGCAGTCGTCCAACGGCAGCAGCTCACGATAACGCCAGTGGTTCAGCGGGCGATCAGCCAGTGCCTCCCAGGTCATCGTCTTCCGGGCGGCGGCCATGTCATAACGCACGTCGAGAATGCCACGGGCAGGTCCGCACGCCTCGCAGGTACAGCGCAATGGGGCATCCGCCGACACCCGCCCGCAGCACACACAAACCAGATCCGTCACCAGCGACATCGTACGTCCACGATATCACGCGGGCATGGTCGCGGGCAAGCCGACCTGCTTGCCGCAGGATGAGGCCGAAACTATATTGAATGGAACATGTTGTATCAGCCGCAAATCCTCGAGGAAGCCCTGACTCTCAAGGCCGACCTGGGCGGCGACGTGGACGCACTGGCCGGCGGCACCGACTTGCTCGTAGCCCTCAGCCGCGGGCAATGGCGGCCCAAGAACGTCCTTGATTTGTCCAGGGTGGTGGAAAGATCGGAAATCCGCAAAGCGGACAGCCGATTCAGCCTCGCCCACGGCGTCACGCACGCCCAGCTCACGCGCCTTCCGGTGCGGGCCCTGGCTGAGGCGGCCCTCAGCATCGGCGGCCCGCAGATTCGCAATCGGGGCACACTGGCGGGCAACCTGGGCACCGCCTCGCCGGCTGGTGACGGCTGCGTGGCTCTGCTGGCCCTGCACGCCGAGATGGAGCTGACCCGAGCCGGTCGCGGCTCGCGCAGACTGCCGGTCCGCGATTTCTTCCTCGACTACCGCCGAACGGAACTGCGACCGGAAGAACTCATCACCCGCGTCGTCGTTCCCGCCGACTGGACCAGCGCGTGGCACAAGATCGGCAAGCGAGGCTCGGTGAACATCAGCGTGGTCTGTGCCGCCGTCGCTCGCTCGCCGCAAGGACGGTTCGGCGTAGCTTTCGGCTCGGTCGGGCCATATCCGCTGACCGCGCCGAAGACCGAGGCCCTGCTTAACGCCGCCGCTTTGACCCCGGAACTGATCGACGAAGCCGCTGCCATGGCTCAAACGGAGGTCTCGCCGATCTCCGACCACCGAGCGTCGGCGGCGTACCGACGGGCGATGTGCGGCACGCTGCTGCGGCGGTTGCTCACCGAGCACTTCCTGAACGGGAGGGACTGACCATGCCCGAGAACGTCAGCGAACACGGCGGGGCGGCGTCACCGGCGGATGACTCGATCTGGCACTGGCGATGCAAGGTCAACGGACAGATCATCGAACGCGATCTGCCCGCGTCGACCACCCTGCTGCACGCCCTGCGCGATCATTGCTCGCTGACCGGCACCAAGGGGGCTTGCGAGGAGGGCGAATGCGGCTCGTGCACCGTGCTGCTCGATGGCGCGCCGGTGAACAGTTGCCTCGTCCTGGCCGCCCAGACGCAGGACTGCCAAGTCACCACCATCGAGGCCATGGCCAGCGGCAGGAAGCTTCATATTCTCCAGGACAAGTTCCTGGCCGCCGGGGCCGCCCAGTGCGGCTACTGCACGCCCGGGCTCATCATGGCCGCCGCCGCTTTGCTCAAGCAGCATCCCGACCCCACGCCGGACGAGTTCCTCCAAGGCATGGAAGGCAACATCTGCCGGTGCACGGGTTATAAGGCCATTTCCGAGGCCATCCGCCAGGCGGCCCAGGAGTGGCCCACACCCCCGGAGGTGCCCTGATGGCTACCACGCCCGCACCGCCCCCGGTCACCGACAAGCCGCTCATCGAGCCGAGCCCGACGCCGTACGCCGACCCGCCGCCGTCACCGGTTGGGGCCTCCGCTCGCCGTCTGGATGGGCTCGAAAAGGTCACTGGTGAGGCCCTCTACGCCGCGGATTTCTTCCCGCGTGAGGCCGACTTGTTCGCGACGATCCTGCGCTCGCACGAGGCCCACGCCGAGGTATTGAGTATCGACACCGCACCGGCGATGAAGGTCGCCGGAGTCGTTGGCGTCTACACGCACGTGGATGTGCCGGGCACCAATCGCCAGGGTCTCATCAAACGCGATCATCCCGTGCTGGTCGAGGACCGCGTGCGGTACAAGGGTGACGCCCTGGCCGTCGTGGTGGCCACCAGCGAGTCCGCGGCTCACGCCGGTCGGGACGCCATCCGCGTGCGGTATCGCCCGCTGCCCGTCGTCGGCTCGATCGACGACGCCTTGGCCCCCAAGGCGCCAAAGCTATTCCCCAACGGCAACGTCATGGGCGGCAAGCGCATCCGCAAGGGCGACGCCGACCGAGCACTCGCCGAGGCCGATGTGGTGGTCAGCGAGACCTTCCAGACGCAGACGGTCGATCACGCGTTTCTGGACGTCGAGGCGGGCATCGCCCGTTGGGATGGGCGGACGCTGGTCATTCACGCCAGCGGTCAGTGGGTGCATGAGGAGCGGCGGCTCATTGCCTTGGCTCTCGGTTTGCCGATCGAGCAGGTGCGGGTGATTCAGCCGGCCACCGGCGGGGCGTTCGGCGGACGCGAGGATCTGGGCATGCAGGTACACGTCGGCTTGGCGGCCCTCAAGCATCCCGGAAAGACCATCGCCCTCCGCTACGACCGGGCGGAGTCCATGCGTGCCCGCCACAAACGCCACGCCCTGCGCATCCATTACACCCTGGGTGCACGAGGCGACGGTACACTCACCGCCGCCAAGGTTACCGTCTTCTCCGACGAAGGGGCCTACGCCTCGACCGGGCCGGCGGTCATTCGAAAGGCTTCCAGTCACGCGACCGGGCCGTATCGCGTGCCCAACGTCCACGTCGACGTCTACGGTGTCTACACCAACAACAACCCTACCGGGGCCATGCGCGGGTTCGGGGCCTGCCAGTTGGCCGTCGCCTACGAAGGCATGATCGACCGCCTCGCACGCAAGTTGGGCATGGACCGCGTCGAGCTGCGCCGCCGCAATCTCGTACGCTCGGGCGACGCGGTGACGACCGGCCAGGTGATTCCCCTCGCGACCGGGGTGGAGTGCCTCGACGCGGTCATGGACCGATTCCGCAACGGGGGTCGGCCGCTCGAGCCGCTGCCCCCGTATCGCCGCCGCGGCTGGGGCGTGAGCACCATCTGCTTTGGGCTCGGCTACGGCGACGGCTTCCCCGACGCCAGCCGGGCCGGGGTGCGCTTCACCCGCGACGGCTTTCTCGAAGTACTCACCGGGGCGGTCGAGTACGGCCAGGGCCTGCTCAACATGGTCGCCCAGATCGCCGCCGCCGAACTGGGCATGCCCATCGAGAAAGCCCGCGTGATCTGGGCCGACACCGGGCGGACGCTCGAAAGCGGCTCGTCGTCGGCCACGCGGCAAACCTACTTCACCGGTAACGCGGTCAAGCGGGCGGCCAGCGAGCTCAAGGAGGAGATCCTCGACATCGCCGGCACACACCTGCACGTGCACCCGCACGAGATCGTGCTGCGCGATGGTTTGGCGGTCACCCGCTTCGGCGAGCCGCGCAGCGTGCCCATCGCCGAGCTGGTCGCCGACGGCTTCAACCGTGGTTATGAGTTGAGCGTCAAGGCCCTGTACAAGCCCGCTACACTCTGCGAGAACTTCGAGACCGGCCAGTCGCCCCGGGCGTTCATCACTTACCTCTTCGTCTCGCATCTGGCCCAGGTGGTGGTGGACGTGGAGACCGGGCAGGTCACCGTCGAGCGGTACATCGCCTGCCACGATGTGGGCAAGGCGATCAACCCGCAGTCCGTCGATGGGCAGATCACCGGCGGCGTGGCCCAGGGTATCGGCATGGCCCTCATGGAGGAGGTGGTTATGCGCGAGGGGCGGATGGCCAACGCAAACTTCACCGACTACATCCTGCCGACTTTCCGCGATGTGCCGCCGGTGGAGACGATCATTCTGGAGAACCAGGACCCCGGCGGGCCGTTTGGTGCCCGTGGCGTGGGCGAACCGCCGCTGATTGCCGCGGTGCCGGCCGTGCTGAACGCGATTCATGACGCTCTCGGCGTCGCTCCGCACACCACGCCCTGCAACCCGCAGCGCGTCTGGGAGCTGCTCCACCCCGAGCAGGCGGAACCGCCCGCCGACATCCGCTTCCGCACCGCGCCGCCCCACGCTCGCCCGTAGTATCCGCTGAGACGGGGACGAAAGTCCCCGGTTGGGGTTTGGAAGTCACAGAACGCGCCGGAAAAGGGAAAAACGAGCCGGGGAGGCAAGTACGAGCCAGGGGACGCAAGTACGAGCCGGGGACGCAAGTACGAGCCGGGGACGCAAGTCCCCGGGTAGAATCGAGGGGCGGTGAAAGGCGAGGATTGCAGATCGCAGATTTCAAATAGGCATCACGGACCGCAAATGAGGACCGCAGATCTCAGATTTCGAATGAGGATTGCAGATCTCAGATCTCAGATCTCAAATCTCAAATGGGTATCTCAGATTTCAAATGGGGATCTCAGATCTCGAATGAGAATCTCAAATCTCAAATGAGTATTGCGGTTCTCAAAAGGGCATCGCGGATGAGCTCAGCTTGCCGTGTGCCACCGCTCTGTGAGCAGTAGCGTCAAACCCCGCAATTGGGAAACAACGATCATGGAACTCAAAGGCAAAGCGGCACTGGTGACCGGAGCGGCTCATCGCGTCGGCCGGGCCATCGCACTGGAACTCGCCCGCGCCGGTTGCGATGTGGCCGTCCATTGTCACACCTCCGTTGCCGCGGCCAAGGAGACTGCAAATGCTATCCGCGATCTGGGGCGTCGCGGAGCAGTGATCCCCGGCGACTTGGCCGACCCGGCAGCTTCCGAACGCATTGTCGCCCAAGCCGCGATGGAGCTGGGCGGCTTACACATCCTCGTCAACAACGCCTCCATCTTCGAGAAGACGCCGCTCGAACAGGCGGACGCCCAGACTTGGGAACGTCTGCTCAGGATCAACACCATCGCTCCCGCTCTACTGGCCCGGGCGGCGGCACCAATGATGCGGGCGGCGAACGGCGGACGCATCATCAACCTCGTCGATGTCCTCGCCGATCGGCCCATCAAGCGACATGGGCCGTATTGTGCCTCGAAGGCCGCCTTATCCGCCCTGACCCGATCGCTGGCCCTCGAACTTGCACCACAGATCACCGTCAACGGCATCGCCCCGGGCATTGCCGTCTTTCCTGAGGAGTACGACGCTGACTTGCGGCAACGGCTCATCGCCCGCGTGCCCCTGGGACGCGAGGGTACCCCCGAAGAAGTCGCCGCCCTGGTCCGCTTCCTCGTCGCCGAGGGCGATTACCTCACCGGGCAGATCATCAACCTCGACGGCGGATCGTCGATCCGTCCGTGACTCGCGCCGCGACTTTCCACCGTCCCCTGCGAAGCCGCAAACGGCGGAAGGGATACATCGCAAGCCGCAAACGGCAAGAACACCCGGATCGCGAGTCAACTCAGCGGACAGCTTGCCTCTTCGCGCCGACCCCGTACAATCCAACCTCGCCCTGCGCTCCGTCCCGATCGACCGAGTCCGCGGGGAAGGAGAGAAGTCCCGGCGCCGCGAGGAACAAGGTCTCATTGTGGCGGCGCCATGTCGTAGCGGCCACCCCCCGTGGCGGCCGTTGGGCTACCTCGTAGCGGCCGCCCCCCGTGGCGGCCGTTGGGCTACCTAGTAGCGGCCACCCCCCGTGGCGGCCGTCGGGCTACCTCGTAGCGGCCACCCCCCGTGGCGGCCGTTGGGCTACCTCGTAGCGGCCACCCCCCGTGGCGGCCGTTGGGCTACCTCGTAGCGGCCACCCCCCGTGGCGGCCGTTGGGCTACCTCGTAGCGGCCACCCCCCGTGGCGGCCGTTGGGCGGCGATAGAGCCTTGGACCGCGGCCGCCACGGCTCGGCTGTCTTCGACCCTGAGGCTCTCTTCGAGCCTGAGCACGAGGCTCAGCCGCAGAGCCGAAGGCAGACCCGAAGGGAGCTCGCCGAAGTCAGGGGGCGGCCGCTACTGATAGCGGTTCACCAGTGTCCAATACACCAACGAGCGTTCCATGAGCGTGGTCATCATCGGTTCCGGCAACTGGGGCACAACGCTGGCGGGGCTCATCAACCCCGAGCAGCAGGTCCGACTGTGGTGCAAATCCGCCGACCTGATCGAGCCCGCCCGCCAGGCCTTGCGAGACATCTCCGGGGCTGACCGCGTTCCCATCACCGTCGAGACCGCCTTCTCCTCGCCGCTCTCCGCCGAGGATGTCGTGGTCCTCGTGGTCCCCTCCTCGCAGGTCGAGCCGGTCACCCTGCTGTTGCGTGAGCATTGCCGCCCGCCGCTGCCGGTCATCGTCACCGGCTCGAAGGGCCTCGAACGGGCCACCTTCCGCACTATGAGCCAGGTGATCTCCGCCGTCTGGCCCGAGGCCACTGTGGCCGTGCTCTCCGGCCCAACCATCGCTCGTGAGATCGCCCAGGGCCGCCCGGCCAAGCTGGTCCTCGGCTGTGAAAACGTCCACGTCCTCCTGAGCGTGGCCAAGACCCTCCGCAGTGACCGCCTGCACCTGGACATGACCCGCGACAAAGTCGACGTCGAGCTGTGTGCCGCCATGAAAGGCGTATTCGCCATCGGTGCGGGCGTGATCGCCGGCCGCGGGCTCGGTTGCAACGATATGGGCTTGCTCTTGACCTACGGCCTCAAGGAGATGGGCAACCTCGCCCATTTCCTCGGCATCTCCACCGCCCATGTGTTTGGCATCGCCGGCTTGGGCGACCTCGTCGCTACCTGCTTCAGCCCCGACAGCCGCAACTACCGGCTAGGCCAGCTCCTGGCGGCGTCCGTACCCCTCAAGGAGGCCCTCGCCCGTGTCAATATGGTGGTCGAAGGGGCCATGACCGCCGCCGCCGTCTCCGAGATGGCCGCCCTGCGCATTCAGGTGCCCCTCTTCACCGCCATCGCCCGCATCGTGGAAAACCCCTGTCCGGCCACGCTCATGCATTTCGAGCAGATCCTCTTTGAATACCCCGGTGCACCATGAAGGCGGTGATCCTGGCGGCGGGAACCGGACGGCGGCTCGGCCTGGACTACCCCAAGTGCATGGCGGACGTGGGCGGTACCAGCATCATCGGCCGACAGTTGGCCGCCTTCAGCGCCGTCGGCGTCACCGAGCACGTCATCGTTGTCGGATATAAGCAGGAGCAACTCCGCCGCCACCTCGAGAACCTCCCCGGCCGGTTGTCCTTCATCGTCAACGAACGGTACGCCGAGACCAATACCATTTTCTCGCTCTACCTGGCCCGCGGCGAGATGACCGGCCCGTTCTACTACGCCAACGCCGACGTCGTCTTCGACCGCCGATTGCTCGACCGGCTGAATGCCGCTGCCGGGCCGGCCGCCCTCGCGGTGCAGCCGGGCACCTGCGGCGAAGAAGAGGTCAAGGTCGTCGTGCGCGATGGACGCATCCTCCGCATCGGCAAACGGCTGGACCCTGCCCTGTGCTTTGGAGAGTTCCTCGGCGTGGCCCGCTTCGGTGAGCAGGCCGCCGAGCCCCTGGCAGCCATGCTCAAACGTTACATCGAGTCCAAGGGCGTCGTGGCCGACTACTTCGAGCGGGCCGTCAACCGCCTGTGTGCCCATTGGGTGCTCACCCCTGTCGACGTCGGCGACTTGCCCTGTTGCGAGATCGACTTTCCCGAGGACCTGGCCGTCGCCCGCCAGCAGCTCGCCCCGCGCCTCCTGCCCTGACTTCGCATCGCCCCACACGCGGCGATCAGTCCACCCGCTGCACGAATGGGCGCATCCGAATTTCAGGGGCACTGGGTGGCACTGGTCTGTACCCAGACCAGTGGTTGTCCGTGTTTGGCCACGGGTCGGAGTACCGACCCATGCCACCCTCGATACTTCGCCTTTGGCAACTTGCCACTGAACGGCGGATGCGCCCTGCGCGAATCCGCGCCGCCGAGGACATTGGTTCGTGCCCCCCCATGCGGGTAACATGCTCGATCATGAAAACCATCCTCTTGTTCGCCGCAATCGGTATCGCTGCAGCCGGGGCCAACCCGCCGCCCTACAAGGGCCCGGCCGGGCCGCCGCTGGTGGATACTGCCCCGGGCTTCTTTCGTGTGCACGAGGCCGATGGCCGATGGTGGCTCATCGATCCCGTCGGCCGGGCGTTCTATGCGGTCGGTACCGATCACATCCTCTACCAAGGCCATGGGTGCGAGCGGCTCGGCTATGCGCCCTACGGGCGGGCCGCCACGGCCAAATACGGCTCGCAAGAGCCCTGGACGATCGCCACCATGCAGAGGCTCGTCGATTGGGGCTTCAACACCCTCGCCGCCTCGCACACCCCGAGCTTGCGCCACCGCGACTTGCCCCACATCGAGTTCCTCGGCCTGGGCATGGATTTCGCCAAACGCGACGCCCTCTGCCCGCAAACCACCTGGACAGGCTTCCCGAATGTCTTCAGCCCCGATTGGCCCACCCACTGCGACGAATTCGCCCGCCGTCGCTGTGCCCCGCATCGAGACGATCCCTGGCTCATCGGTTACTTCCTCGATAACGAGCTGGAGTGGTACGGCAAAGCCTGGATGCCTTACGGCCTGTTCCAGGAGGCGTGGAAACTGCCCGCCGACCACACCGGCAAGCAGGCCTGGATCACCTTCCTCAAACGGGAACTGCAAGATCCGGCGGCATTCCAGACGCACTGGGGCGTGCGGATCGAAGACTTCGCCGCCTTGGGCGATCACGTCACGCCCGGTCCGCCGCTCTCCGACCGGGCCCGCGAGATGGCCCTGCGATGGGTTACCGAGGTAGGCGAGCTGTACTTCAAGCACGCCGCCGAGGCCATTCGCAAGCACGACCCGAACCACCTCATTCTGGGTTGCCGTTTTGCCGGCCCGTCGCCCGGTGCGTGGGGCCCGGCCGGCCGATACTGCGAGGTCGTCTCCTTCAACTACTACCCCAACATCGACCTGCGACGCGGCGTACCCGACTGGTTCCTCCAGAAAGTCACGGAGTTCCACCGCGAGGCCGGCCGGCCGCTGATGATCACCGAGTGGAGCTTCCCGGCCCTCGACACAGAGTTGCCCTCGACCCACGGGGCCGGCATGCGCGTCGACAACCAGACCCAGCGGACCCAAGCCTTCGAGCATTTCCAGACGGCGATGTTCCGACTGCCGTTCATGGTCGGTTCGAACTTCTTCATGTACCTCGACGAGCCGGAGCTGGGTATCAGCGCCAGCTTCCCGGAAAACTCCAACTACGGCTTGGTCAATAACGCCGACGAGCCCTACACCTTGCTTACCGCCGCAGCCGCCCGACTCAACCCCAAGGTCTATGAGATTCACGGCCACTCCCGCCCGCACGTGCCGGTCCGCGACCGCTGGCTGGTGCCGTGGCTCAAGGAGTTGCCGGAGACGAGCCACGCGACGCCGATCGAATCCATCACCGCGAACTGCGGTGACCTGAAGCTGACCGCGCCCGCGGGAAGCAGCGCCTGGCAACTCGCGAGCGGCAGGATCCCGCTGGGCCGGTTCACGCCGCTCCTGCACCAGATCACCCCAGGCGATTGCTGGGAGCGGCCGCAGCAGGCGACCATCGTGGCCCTCCGCAGCAGTGCGCTGGTCACGGTGGTGGACATGGAGTTCACCCGTCCGGCCGAACCCGCCCGCGGTGACGCCCAGGCCTCGACCGCCTCATCGTGCCGACCGCGCGGCTATCGCACCCGCTGGCGATTCTGGATGCCCCAGTTCCCCGAGCCCGGCGTGCGAATTGCCGGACAGAAGGATGATGAAGAGACCGGCTGGCTGGCCACGCAGTGCCTATGGGTCGAGAACACGGACACGGAACCCTGGACGCTGGGGCGGATCTTCCACTATCTCACCCCGGCCATCGGCGGCTCCGACGAGGGCGATGAGCCCCTGGAGATGCATGTGCAGCGCTACCATCGTCTTGGGGCGGGCTGGGCGGACAAGGCCGCTGGACTGGGCGTTGGCTGCTGGCTTCCGCCGGATATGGAATTTTATTACAATTACTGGAAGGATGAGCACGGCGGATTCCATGCCGACCTGCACGAGGATCCGTTTGTGACCCTCCAGCCGGGCCAGCGCTACGAGTCGGCCGAGGGGCGACGGGCGTTTTTCTTGGCGATTCCGGGTACGACACGCGAGGCGTTCGCCCAAGCCACCTGCCGCGTTGAGGCCCTTGCGTATGAGAAGCCCTGACCGCGGAGGCACGGGCGGGGCCTGAGCATGAGCCGGAAAACCTGTTTGCGGCGACCCTTGACCGAGCGGAAGGCTTGCGGCATAATGTGTGGCTCGGAACCTGGTCCGGCATGACGGGGGCGTCAGCGAGGCCGGGGACGGCTACGCGGGAGTGAGCACTGTGTACGCGATCTTTGAAGACGGCGGCCGACAGTACAAGGTTTCAACTGGCGACAGGGTCTACGTGGACCTCCGCGATCTGCCCGAGGGCCAGGAGACCATCGAGTTCGATCATGTGCTCGCTCTGGGCAGTGGGGCGGATGCGCGCATCGGGCAGCCTTTCGTGCAAGGGGCCAAGGTCGTGGCGACCCTTCGCAGCGAGGTTAAGGGCCCCAAGATCGACGTGATCAAGTTCCGCCGCCGCAAGAACTACCGCCGCAAGACCGGTCACCGCCAGCGACACCTGGAAGTGACCATCAGCGATATCGTCGCCTCGTAGTCACTGCCGCCGCCGACTCCACCACTTTGGGATAACCACCTTGGACATGGGCTGGTAGTCCGTGTCCATCGCCGGTCCGTGTGATAGCGATGTGTTCCGGCGTTGCTTGGTTGTGGTCTGCGCGCGCTGTGCGTGTGGGTAACCGACGACCCCCGAGCGCGAGCAAAGCATCACGAGCCCCGAGCGCCAGCGAGTGGGAAAGCCAACGAGCCGCGAGCGCGAGCGAGTGGGACAACGAGCCCCGAGCGCGAGCGAGTGGGTGGTCTGGGGGCTGCAGGGTACGTCGCTGACGCTCCACATCCCGTCGCACGCGCTCCGGGCTCGTTGAGGACCCCCGTCGCTTGCGCTCCGGGCTCGTTGGGGACTCCCGTCGCTTGCGCTCCGGGCTCGTTGGGGGTAGCGAGTGGGAGCCCTAACGAGCCCCAAGCGCGAGCGAGTGGGATGGATGCGGGATGGGCGTGGGGAAGGCCATTACAGGGAATGATACCGGTGAGCGGTAAGTCAAGCTGGTCTCGGCGAGGTTTCTTCACCGCCCGGGGGCTGGGAGCCTGCACCGGGGGGCTGGTGGCGGAGTTGCTGCCCGATGGGCCTGCGCCCCGCTCTGTTGCGCCGTCCGCGACGGCCAATCTATGCGTCGCTCGCCGGGCGATGGCCTGCGAGTTCAACGTATTCCTGCCACCGAGCGTCCCGCTGGGTATTGCCGCCGCGGAAGCCGCCCTCGATACCATCGATGAGTATGAGAATCTGCTGACCGTCTACTCGGGCAGCAGCCCGATGTCCTACGTCAACCAGACCGCGGCGAATGGCCCGGTCCGCGTGGACAATCGGTTGTTTGAGCTTCTGACGCGGGCGGAGGATCTGCACGAGCAGACCGGCGGGGCGTTTGACATCGCGGCCGGTGCACTGGTCAAGGCATGGGGTTTTTTCGATGGAGCCAAGCGCGTGCCCGCGGAGCCAGAGCGGCAGGCGGCGCTCGCCCGCATCGGGATGCGGCATGTGATCCTGGACCGAGCCGCCCGGACCGTGCATTACCGGACCCGCGGCGTGGAAATCAACCTGGGCAGTATCGGCAAGGGCTATGCGATTGACCGGGCGGTTTCCCGCTTGCGGGGCGATTTTGGCGTACCGGCCGCGTTGGTGCAGGGCGGGCTCAGCAGCCTCTACGGGTTGGGTTCGCCGGATGGCGACGAGCGCGGCTGGCTGGTGGGGATCCAGAATCCCTGGGATGCCGGTCGCTTGGTTGCCAGCGTGCGGTTGCGAGACCGTGCGTTGGGCACCTCGTCGGCGAGCAATCAGTACTTCGAGCAAGACGGTCGGCGTTTCGGACATGTGCTCGACCCGCGGACGGGTTGGCCGGCCGAGGGACTGGCGAGCGCGTCGGCGATCTGCGACGACGCGGCCACCGCCGACGCCCTGGCCACCGCGTTCTTCGTCATGGGGCTCGACAAGACGCGCGATTTCTGTCACAATCACCCCGCCGTCGCCGCTCTCCTGGTACTCCAGCCCGGCGATTCGTGCGGAACGTCCGACCCGCCGCAGGTCGTGACGTTCAATCTGCCCAAGAAGGATGTCAATCTCGATCCTGGCGACAGCCTACCGCCGGCCGGGCTCTCCAATGTGGTAGCCCGCCCGGGTGACGGTCGAGGATGAGGAGCAACCGGTAAGAAAGGTGTGAGCGTTCCCCCACACGAGAACCCATAGAGACAAGAGACCATCATGGCTGACACGACACCTGAACTGACAGTGAGACCCTCCCGCGTGCGTACAGTGACCGGCTGGACCATTTTCTTCATGGTCCTGCTGCGGATTTCGATCGGGTGGCACTTCGCTTACGAGGGGCTCTACAAGATCGTGGGCGAGCGGGACTGGCGGGCGACGAGCTATCTGCTGCAATCGAGCGGGCCGTTGCGACCGGTCTTCCGCTCCATGGTGCACGACCCCGACGGGCTCATCCGGCTGACGCCCGAGTCGGTCAAGGAACGGATCGATGAGCGTTATGCGCTTCTGGTCGAACACTACGACCTGACGACAGAGCAGAGCGCGGAGACTGAGGCATACGCGAAGCGCAAGAAAGTCGGCGACCCGGCCAGCGATCACGACAAGATTTACGTGGACGCGATCTTCGCTGACGAGGACTTCCAGCGACAGAAGGCCGACTATGAGCTGCTGCTCGAAGAGATCAAGGAAATGGAGGCGGCGCTGACCGGTCCGGTGGGCCCCGACTACAACAAGGAACGGTTGATGTACAGCTATGGCAAGAAGGCCCAGTCGCTGGCGGCCCTGTTGTCCAGGGCTGAGGCCCCGCTGCGTGCGATGGAGGCGAACACCATCGCCAAATTGACCCCTGAACAGATGGCCAAGGGACCGATTTCCGGGGAGAAGAGCCAGACGGCGCTCATTGATTTCGCGAATATGTGGGGTCTGACGCTGGTCGGTGCGTGCCTGATGCTGGGGTTGCTGACGCGATTTGCCGCTCTGGGGGGCGTGGGCCTGCTGGCTCTGTACTACTTCGCGATGCCGCCTTTCCTGGGTTATCCGCAGAGCCCCATGCTGGAGGGGCACTACTTGATTGTGAACAAGAACTTCATCGAGGCCATTGCCCTGTTGGTCATTGCTACCTCGCGCGTGGGTCGATGGGGTGGTTTGGATGCCTACGTGGGAGCGTGGGTTGATGCCTGGCTCGGTCGGGGGCGCGGGCAGGAGGGTGCGGTTTAGAACAACAGCGGTGCTCGTAGCGGCCGCCGCCCCTGGCGGCCGCTGGGCGGCGATGGAGTTCAGACGCCGGCCGCCACGGGAGGCGGCCGCTACGGAAGGTGGCCATGACGGGGTACGGCAGGTGCCGGAAGAAGCCCGCCAGTGCGATCGGATGAAGCCTGGCGAATCGTGGGATCAGTTGGATCGCAGACAACGGGATAAGTTGGATCGCGACAGCCGAAACGAACAAGAAGGGAACGATTGATGGTACTCAACAGCAAGCAGCGTCAGATCGGCAGAGACAACTTCGCCGATGCCGTGAGCGTGACCCGGAGGCAGTTCTTGGCGGGAGCCGCCGCCATTCCCACGGCAGCCAGCCTCTACTGGGGCTACGGGCAACTCAAGGGTGATCCGGTGCGGGCGGGCATCATCGGTTGCGGAGACCAGGGAAACTACGCCCACCTGTCGCAGAGCAATCCGGACTACATCAGGTTCGTGGCCTTTTCGGACATTCGGCCGTCGAGTGTGAAACGCACCTGGGAGACGCTGCACAGCATGTACGGTGCGGAGGCCAAAGACGCCACACTGTACGAGAACTACCAGGAGATGCTGGCGCGGGACGACATCGAGTTGGTCGTGGTGGCCGCGCCGCTGCACCTGCATGCCAAGCTGACGATTGACGCCTTGGCCGCGGGCAAGCATGTGCTCTGCGAGAAGCTGATGGCCAAGACGATCACCGAGTGCAAGGAGATGATCCGGGCGGCGGATGCGCACAAGCGGCTGCTGGCCATCGGGCACCAGCGGCACTACAGCTATCTGTACGCCAACGCGCTGTCGATCATCGAGCAGCAGGAAATCCTAGGCGACGTGAAGCACATTCGGGCCTACTGGCATCGCAACCAGACGGGGAACGGTGCGGCGGACGCCCGGACCGGCAAGCACGACGGTTGGCATCGTGCGATCCCGGACACCGACCGGAATATCGATTTTGCCGCCCACGGGTACAAGTCGCTTGAGGAGCTGATCAGTTGGCGGTTGTTTGACCGTACCGGCGGCGGCTTGATGGTCGAGCTGGGCAGCCACCAGTTGGATGCCGCGAGCATCTTTCTGGGCAAGGTGCACCCGATTGCCGTGCTCGGGTCGGGGGTCAACTCGTTCTTCGAGGACAAGCGCGAGGTGCACGACCACATCTTCCTCACCTTCGAGTTCCCGCAAGATGTGGTGGTGACGTACTCGTCGATCTGCACGAACCGGTTTGATGGTTACGGTGAGCAGGTCATGGGGCCGCGGGGGACGATGGTTGTGCAGGAAGAGCGTGATGCCTACCTCTTCCGCGAGACGACGGATAAAGACACGCGGGTGACGTGGGCGGAGGACCGCATGGGCCGGCCGACGGTTGCCTCCGGGTCCACCACCGCGTGGTCTTCAGGCGTAGGCAAGGCCGACACGCTCGGCAGCCGTGGTTACCGTGAGCAGCAGGAGCACCTCTGCTGGATCATCCGCAACGGTGGGTTCGACAGCGAGCACAAGCCGCGTTGCCATGGCCGGGTCGCCCTGGCCGACGCGGTCGTCGCCCTGAGCGCCAACCTGGCCATGCGGACCAAGCAGCGCATCAACTTCAAGAGCGAGTGGTTTGACGCCGAGAGCGACGCCGCCCCCGAGAAGGAGTTCCCCGTCGCGTAACGCGGCAGACCCGAGACCGTCAGCAGAGCCGCGACCGTAGGGGAGCGGTAGCTTGAGCGACGTGGAACCGCTTCCTGACGGGCGCGGCTCTGTTGGGGCGGGCAAGGGGTGCGGTGTCGGGAAGGTGCGGGCATGAGTGACGTCTTCGATCTGACCGGCAGGACGATAGCCATCACCGGTGCGGGCGGGGTCTTGTGTGGTGGGATCGCGGAGCATCTGGCCGGTCGGGGCGCCACCGTCGCGGTGCTGGATCTGAGGATCGAGGCGGCCGAGGCGGTGGCCGGTACGATCACTCGCGGTGGTCGCCGGGCGTTGGCCGTGCCCGCCAACGTGCTCGATCGTCCCAGCATGGAAGCCGCTCTGCAGGTCTGCGAACAGGCCTTCGGTCCGGTCGATGCCCTGATCAACGGGGCTGGCGGAAACCACCCGGAGGCGACAACCAGCCCCGAGCGGACCTTCTTCGACCTGATGCCCGACGCCTTCCGCAAGGTCATGGACCTCAACATCGTGGGGACGGTGCTGCCGTCGATGGTTTTCGGGCGGGCCATGGCCGAGCACAAGGCGGGCGTGATCCTCAACGTGGCCAGTATGAACGCCTTTCGGCCGTTGACTCGCATCCCGGCCTACTCGGCGGCCAAGAGCGCGGTCAAGAACTTCACCGAGTGGCTCGCGGTGCACATGGCCCAGGAGTACTCCCCCGACATCCGGGTCAATGCCATCGCCCCGGGTTTCTTCCTCACCCATCAGAACCGCTTCCTGCTCACCGACGAGAAGACCGGCGAACTCACCCCGCGCGGGAGCAGCATCATCGCGCACACGCCGATGAACCGCTTCGGAACTCCCGAGGATCTCTACGGCACGGTGGTCTGGCTGCTGTCCGACGCCTCGCGGTTCGTCACCGGCATCACCGTTCCGATCGACGGCGGCTTCAGCGCCTTTTCCGGAGTCTAGCCCGATGTCCGATCTCCGCCAGCAACTGGAGCTCTGTAGCGGCCGCCGCCCCTGGTGGCCGCTGGGTGGCGAGAGAGCTATCACGCGCCGGCCGCCACAGGGGGCGGCCGCTACGGTCAAGCGCCATCCGGCGATGCCATATTGCCTGCTCTGACCCGACTGCAAGGAGAATCGCAGCATGTCCGATCCCCGCCAGCAACTGGAGAATTTCGAGCCGCGGCACGCGTTCTTCGTCGGCATTGACTCCGACGGCTGCGTGTTCGATACCATGGAGATCAAGCACAAAGAGTGCTTCATCCCCAACATCATCAAGCATTGGGGCTTGCAGGCGGTGTCAAAATACGCTCGTGAGGCCGCCGAGTTCGTCAATCTGTACTCCAAGGACCGCGGGGTGAACCGCTGGCCGGCTCTCATCAAGGCGTTCGATCTATTGCGCGAGCGGCCGGAGGTCATCGCCCGCGGGCTCCCCATTCCGCAGGCCACGCCGGTACGCGAGTTCATCGCCTCGGGTGTGCCCCTGGACAACAAGAACCTCAAGGCCCTGGTCGAGCGGACCGGCGATCCGGTACTCAAGCAGGCTCTCCGCTGGAGCGAGGCGGTCAACGCGACCATCGCCGATATGGTCGAGAACGTTCCGCCGTTCCCCTACGTCCGCGAGTCGTTCGCCAAGCTGGCCGACCACGCGGATATGCTCGTGGTCAGCCAGACGCCCACCGAGGCCCTCGAACGCGAATGGCGGGAGCACGGGATCGACCGGTTCGCCCGGCTGATCTGCGGTCAGGAGATGGGCACCAAGGCCGAGCACATCAAGCTGGCCTCTCAGGGCCGATATGCCCCCGAGCGGATGCTGATGATCGGCGACGCGCCCGGCGATCTGAAAGCCGCCCGGGCTAACAATGCCCGCTTCTATCCCATCAACCCCGGCCACGAAGACGCGAGCTGGAAGCGATTCCACGACGAGGCGATCGACCGCTTCCTGGCCGGCACCTACACCGCAGAATACGAGCAGACACTCATCGACGAGTTCCAGGTCTACCTTCCGGAACAGCCTTCCTGGAAGGCATGAACACGGACTTCGACGAGCCCCGAACGCCAGCGAGCCGAGATACGATCCCCGATCGAGAGTGAGCGAGACAACGAGTTCCGAGCCCCAGCGAGCGAGACAACGAGCCTTCATCGCCAGTGAGCGAGACAACGAGTCCCAATCGCGAGCGAGTGGGACAACGAGCCCCGAGCGCGAGCGAGTGGGTGGCGCTGGGTAAGGGCGTGTACGTCGCTGACGCTCCACATCCCGTCGCTCGCGCTCCGGGCTCGTAGGGGGCGTGCGTCGCTCGCGCTCCGGGCTCGTAGGGGGCGTGCGTCGCTTGCACTCCGGGCTCGTTACTGGGCGAGTGAGATAAGAGCCCCGAGCGCGAGCGAGTGAGGCAACGAGCCTTCATCGCCAGTGAGCGAGACAACGAGTCCCAAGCGCGAGCGAGTGGGACAACGAGCCCCGAGCGCGAGCGAGTGGGTGGCGCTGGGTA
>Ga0123328_1000150_pt1 | contig 70303 bp, 49 predicted proteins | sample BioC12SIPDNA_2_FD_89702 | JGI IMG/M metagenome (GOLD analysis project Ga0123328, IMG submission 89702) | Anaerobic biogas reactor microbial communites from Washington, USA - Biogas_R1_A C12 SIP DNA | ecosystem: Engineered > Bioreactor > Anaerobic > Unclassified | place: Washington, USA...
AAGCCTTGAGGCGAAGGGCGACACGCCTGAGCATGTCGCCCTGATCCTGGCCCGACTCACCCGGGTACTTGAAATGTGCAAGGTGGAGCGGATCGGCGACATGAGCCCATCGGAGATAGCGGCGGCTGTTGCTGACCTGCACACTGAGGGGCTAAGCTTGCGGACGTGCAACGGCTACCTGCGAGCCATCAAGCAATTCAGTCGGTGGTTGTACCGGGACGGCCGGGCAACGAGCGATACGCTCGCCCACCTGACAGCCTATAACGTGGAAACGGACCGGCGCCGGGAACGGCGGGTGTTATCGCCCGAGGAGTTCCGCCTGCTGGTCGAAGCGGCTGAAGCGGGCTCGGCCGTGGAAGGCATCCCCGGCGACACCCGGGCGATGATGTACATCCTTGCCGCCTGGACGGGGTTTCGCAGGCGGGAACTGTCTTCCATCACATTGCGGTCCTTTGACTTCCAAGCCGAGCCGGCGACGGTGACAATCGAGGCGGCCTACGCGAAAAACCGCCGGCAGGACACGCAGCCCCTACATCCGACGGTGGCGCAGCGGCTGCGGACATGGTTAGAAGTGAAAACGGAAATCAATGACGATGCCCCGCTGTTTCCCCTTCGTACTCCAGGGCGAAGCTGGCGAAAAACCGGGAAGATGATGCGTCTGGACCTGGAACGGGCAGGGTTGCCCTACGCCGATGAAGACGGGCTCTATGCCGACTTTCACGCACACCGGCACGCCTTTATTTCTAACCTCGGCAAGGCGGGTGTTCTCTTGGCGACTGCCCAGAAGCTAGCCCGTCATTCCGACCCAACGCTGACTGCGAACATCTACACCCACCTGGGGGTTTCGGACAAAGCGGCGGCTATCGACATGCTGCCCGAATGCCCGGCTTACAGTAAGAACACCGAATTGGGGGAGCAGTGGTTGAACGCAACGGGAACCGATGATCCCCAAGCAGAAAGGAGTTGCGGCGATCAAAAGGGAGAGCATCTGGTGGAGCAGTCAGCCGGCAAAACGTGGCGAGTGGTGACGAACAGCACCCAAGCCCGGATGGAGAAACGGACGATACGCAAGTCCTTACGCTGTCAAGAAATGGCAATCGCCAGCAGCTTCTGGCGACTGCTGGCGAAAGTACCCCCGGCAGGATTTGAACCTGCGACCACCGGTTTAGGAAACCGGTGCTCTATCCCCTGAGCTACGAGGGCATTTCAATCGCGGCCGGGCCAAGAGGTCAACCGTGGCGGCCGTCGTTTGCCAGGCCCGTTTGGCCCGCCGGGCCATTGTACGCCGCTGAAGCGGACTGTTCAACTGGACCGGCTGTCCGCGTCTTCCACGACGCTGAATAGCCACCAGCGAGCGATGTTCTTCCGCGATCTGGGCTGCCGTTCGAAATAGATCGTCATCAACGCGCCGGAGTCGGTGACGACTTCAAACCAGTGTTTGCGGACGTAGGCCTCGCCGCTGCCGTGGCGGCACGGCCCCGTCTCGCGCCAGGTTTTCAACACCCGGGCAACGTGAATCGTTCTCGCCTTCCAGCGGAATTGGCGTGGAAGCCCCGGCGCGCCGACAGCCATCCGGGCGGCATCGATCGTTCCCGCAACCGGTTCGAGCGCCGCGCCGATGAATTGCTCGGCCACCGGACAATCCCCCTTGCTCGAAGTCCGCGGGCTCGGTCGCTGCCGCCCAAGCACGATCGCGGCGATCGATTTTGCGCCGCCGCGTTTCGGCTCGACCTCCGCCCGCTCCAATCGCGCCCACTACTTCCCCGCGACGATGGGATTTCGCAGGATGCCGACGTTCTCCAGTTCGATCTCCACGACGTCGCCGGGCTGGATCGCCGCGGTCTTCCCCGGCGTGCCGGTATAGATCAGGTCGCCCGGCTCGAGCGTCACGTACCGGCTGGCGAAGCTGACGATTGCCGCGACGCCGTGGATCAGGTCCTTGGTGCGTTGGCTTTGGCGAACCTCCCCGTTGACCCGCGTCGTCAAGAGGAGATCGTCGTAGTCGGCGCCCGCGGCGATAAACGGCCCGCAGGGCCCGAACGTGTCCGAACCCTTCGCGCGCCACCACTGGACGTCGTTTGCTTGCCAGTCGCGTGCGCTGATGTCGTTGCCGCAAGTGACGCCGAACACATACTCGTTGGCGTTCTTCTCCGAAACGTTCCGCGCCCGCTTGCCGATAACGATCACCATCTCGCCTTCGGGATGGACCTCGGCGGTGCCCGGCGGGATCACGACGGCGGCTTCGGTGGCGACGAGACAGGAGGGGACCTTGAAGAACAGTTCGGGGTTTTTCTTGGGCTGCTGACCGCCGAGGTGGCTGGCGTAGTTGCCGGCCAGGGCCAGAACCTTGCTGGGCCGTACGGGAACCAGCAGCTTGACCTCGGCGAGTTGATAGCTGTTTCCCGTCAACTCGTGTCGCCCGAACAGGTTCCCCTCGATCTGCCGGACGCGGTCGCCTTCAACCGCGCCATCGGCGATCGTCTTGCCGACCTGGAAGCGGCAATACTTGACCGCGCCCTCGGCGCCGATCGACACATTAACCAACGACAGGACAACCAGGCTCGACGCGAGGGCCCGGCAGATCAACGTCACGAGAGTGTTCATCATCCGTCCCGATTCGCAGCTGGAGTGTGGCGGAAGCGGGCTGCATGGCCACTTTCCACCATATCGGGCCGCGAATCCCGATGCAACCGCCGCCCGGACGACAGTCAGCAAAAAGACCGGACGGCAGGGACCGCCCGCGAGAGCGTAAACGTTCGCGTTGAGGAGGCGGGCTGGGCATCGTCTCGGCGAGGCGATCTGGTCGGCGGACGGTCTCCAGGGCCCGCTTCGGCCGGCCTGCCGGTGGTACTTGCCTGAAAAGTCGCTGTATTCGATACCGATCGATCTGGGTCGCCCGTTTTCTTGTCATCCTACCCGAACGTGGGGGCTGTCCCGCCCGGGACCGGCGCCTTCTGCTCGTGGGCCGAGGTTTTGCCGCTGCAATCGGGACATCCGTAGACCTCGGCGTGCGGAAAATCGCGGCATACCCCCCCTGAACAGGTGGAGTTGCGCAGTTTTGTGCTAGGATTGGATTGCGGCAATGGTCTGGAGATACTTGTTTACGGCAATTCCCGAAGTCTCCCAGACTCGCCACTTTGTGGCATTTAGATTGACATGCGAAAAATGGCGAAGTTATACTAGCGAGATGGATTTGTTGGGCCCGCCCAACCGGTTGCGGCACACCCATCAAAAAATATGAGATGCCTTGAATCCCCTCGGGTTCGGGTGCAGCCGGCGGATATCGCGCCGGGCAGAGCCAAACGGAGGTGGCCTTGACGGTCACGGGTTTTTGCGCCCGGCTGCGGTCAACCGTCGCCGTCGTGGATTGAGCGAGGGAGCAAGCAGGCGGTCAACGGTTTTGGATCGGCTCGTCGAGACGGGGAAGTTCTCCCCTGCCGAGTGGTCAAAGGAAAGGTCACCCCAATGAACCTGGTCGGCAAGATCTTTATCGTGCTCATTTTCGTGATGAGCATCCTGTTCATGGGTTTCGTGGTCGCCGTCTACGCCACGCACACGAATTGGCGGGATGTGGTCATGAAGCCGGAGACCGGTTTGCAGGCGCAGTTGAAGAACCAGCAAACGGAAGCGCAGCGTTTGACGGACCAGTTGACCAAGGCCAAGGAGGACCTGGAGACGGAGAAGAAGGCGAGGGTGACCCAGCTCTCGCAATTGGAGGCGGAAAAAGACGCCCTGGAAAAGGACCGCAATCAACTGAACCAGGATCTGGCCCGGTTGAACCAGGACGTGCGCGACGCGGTCGCGGCCGTGAAGGCCTCGCACGACAGCCTGGCCTCGCTCCAGAAGGAAGTCGAAGGGCTGCGGACCGAAATCCGCGACGCCCTCGCCACCAAGGACAAGAGCCTGGCCGAACTGGTGGATATGACCGACCGGGCGCACGCCTTGAAGCTCCAAATGGACACGGTCCGCGAGCGGATGGTGGAGCAATCCGAGGAGCTGAATAACGCGCTGGCGGTGCTCCGCAAGTTCCAGCTCAAGCCCGATCCGAACGCCTACCTCGACCAACCGACCCGGGGCGTGGGCGGGATTGTCGAAGCGGTCCGGGACGACGGGCTCCTCCAGATCAACATCGGCGCCGATGACGGGTTGCGAAAAGGGCACCGGCTCGACGCCTACCGCCTGGCGGGCGGTCGCAGCACTTACCTCGGCAAGATCGAGGTGATCCAAACCCAGCCGGACAAGGCAGTCTGCAAGGCGCTGCCGGAATTCCGCGAAGGCATTATTCAGGCGAACGATCGTGTCAGCACAGGACTTGAATCTCAATAAACCGGTTCGATACCGCAAGCCGCGGGCCGACGTCTACACCCTTTTGCTGGGCATCGCCCTGGTTGCGCTGATCCTCGCTTGCGTGTTTGCTTTCCTCGAGGTCAGCGACTACGGCGATCAGCCATTCTCGGGCGCGCCATCGGTCTCGGCGGCGATGCCGCTGGAGCAGCCCGGCAACGCTGGCGCGCGGCGGCCGGAGACCGCCACGGCGTTCGCGGCGGCCGGGGCCGGCGCGCCATCCAGTGCCGCAGTTTAGCCCGTACTCTCCGAGACGGCGGACCCGCGTCTCGGAACGATGCGTTTGCGGGAGGAGGAAGCCTGGCAGGCGCGATCCGCGCCCGTTGACGCGCCGGCGGTGAGTCTCCGCGCACGTGCACGGAAGACCCTTCCCGGTATTGGGGCCACGCAGGTGTCCCGCGGCTGGAGCGAGACGAAATCACGGAGCGTCTCGCGATCGGCTCCAAGACGAACACATTTCAGGGCATGGCCCAGGGGGCCAACGAGCACGGATGCTCTCACAACTGTTCGGACAGCTTCGAATCGACCTGGCCGTCGACCTTGGGACCGCCAACACACGGATCGGCGTCGCCGGCGAAGGCCTGGTGCTCAACGAGCCTTCGATCGCCGCGGTCGACCCAGGGTCGCGCCAGATTCTCGCCGGCGGGTCCGCCGTGGGCCACCTTGCCCGGCAGATGCTCGGCCGTGCGCCCGATTCGATCTCCGTTGTCGAGCCGATCCGATCCGTCGTCGTTGCCGACTACGAAGTCTGCGAAGCGATGCTGCGGCACTTCTTCGGCAAGGCGCGGCGGGGCCGGGCATGGGGAAAGCCCCGCGTCCTGGTGCCGATCTCCGGCGACACGACGCCGGTCGAGCGCCGCGCCGTGCTCAGCTCCGCCCACCGCGCCGGCGCTGGTCAGGTTCTCTTGATCGCCAAACTCAAGGCGGCCGCCCTGGGGGCCGGCCTGCCGGTCGCCGAACCGGTGGCCAGCATGGTCTGCGAGATCGGCGCCGGGGCCACCGAAGTCGGCGTGATCAGTCTTGCCGACCTGGTCGCGCACCGCTCGATCCGCATCGCCGGGCGCGAAATGGATCAGGCCGTGGCCGACTACGTAAGGCGGCACTTCAGCCTGCGGATCAGCCCCCGCAGCGCTGAGCGGTTGCGGCGGGAGATCGGCAGCGCCCGCGATCTGCCCAGCGAGCTGGCAAGCGAGGTTCGCGGCGTGGACCAGGTGAGCGGCCTGCCGCGCGAAGCGCTCGTCGCCAGTGAACAGGTCCGCGAAGCGCTCGAAGAGCCGCTCGACCGGATTGTCGACGCGATCGGCAGCACTCTCGATCGGCTCGATCCCGAACTGGCGGCCGACCTGATGGGCCAGGGGCTTGTCCTCTGCGGCGGAGGCGCCCAGCTTTCGGGCATCGACCGGATGATTGCCGAGCGGACCGGATTGCCCGTGCGGCTGGCTCCCGAGCCGGCGTTGACCGTGGCTCGCGGCGCGCTGGTCTGTCTCGAACATCTCGACCAGTGGGGATCGCTGCTCGAAGGGGGAGCCCGAGGTTAGCCTGTACCGGCAGAAACCCAGAAAGTTTGATCTCTCGCCCCGCCTGGTCATCCTGGGCGCCGGTTTGGCGATTGCCGGCGCGCTGGCGCTGCTTCCGCCTGATCGGGCAAGCGCCGTCCGTTGGCCGCTGTTGACGGCGCTCAAGCCCGGGCAGCGGGCGGTGGCCGCGGTCCGCCGGAGCGCCGGCCAGACCCTGGCACGGGTCAACGACCGGTTTGCCAGCGCGGAGGATCGGGCACGGCGTCTGGCCGAGGCCCGCGCGCTCCGCGAGGAGAATCGCCGCCTGCGAGCCGAACTCCGCGCGGCGCAGCTCCAGGTGGAACTGCTCGCCGAGAAGAACCGCCCGGGCGACCGGCTGCTCGTGGCCGAAGCGGTTCGAGCGCGGGTCCTCGGCGTTCAGGCCCGGACGTTTCTGGCCAAGACCCACCTCCTCGACGCCGGCCGTGCGGACGGCGCGGAACAGGGCGCCGCGGTGATCCAGGAGGCGGCGACCGTGGTCGACCAAGGTGTTCAGGGCGGGGTGCGGAGCGGGCAGGTCGTGTTGGCCGGCTGCCGGGTGTGGGGCAAAGTCCTCTGCGCCGGCGAGCATGCCAGCAGCGTCTGCCGGATGACCGAGCCGGGGTTTCGCGACCTGGTCTGCCTGGCCGCCCCGCCCGCCGAGGGCCGCCCGGCAAGGCTTGGGCCGCGGGGCATCCTGGAGGGGACCGGCGCGCCGCTGGCCAGGCTTCGCATGATCGCCGCCACCGAGCCGGTGGCCGAGGGCGACCTGGTCTATTCGCTCGCCGGTCAAGGGGTCCTCGAAGAACCCCTCCTCTGCGGCCGCGTGGCGCGAGTCGAGCGGTCGCCAGGCGCCGCCTGCTGGGACCTCTGGGTCGAGCCGGCGGCGGACGATTCACACGCCGAGTTGGCGATCCTGCGGGCGGCGGTCAATCCCCGGCGAATCGTCGAAGCGGCGGCGGACCCGATGCGGAACTGAAGGAGGCGGAGCGATGCGGTATGTTGCGGTGATTCCCGTCTGCTATGCGGCGGCATGCCTTCAGACTGCGTTGGCTGAAGCGGTAACGATCGGCCGCATCGCGCCCGACCTGCTGGCGCTGGTTGCCGCAGTGATTGCACTGGTGGTCGGAGGCAACGCGGGGTTGGGGCTGGTTGCCGCGGTCGGGTTGATCGAGGACCTGCTCTCATCCGGCCGGCTGGGGATTGCGACAGCCACTTACCTGCTGGCGGGCTGGGCGGCAATCGAGTTGGCCGAGCATGTCGATCCGCGGCAGTTGCACTGGAGGGTGCTGGCCAGCGGCCTGTTTGCCGCCGCGGTTGCGTGCGGCGTCGGTCTGGCGCGATCCGCGATCGGCGAACCATCCGCCGGCTGGTTCCGCGCGGTCGGCGGCGGCCTGGGAGTCGGCATCTACACTGCCGGGCTGGCGATCCCCGCCTGGCTGGCGATCGGCTGGATCGAGCGCTGGGGCAATCATCGGATCGCCGCTTACGACATGTAGAATGGGATTCACTCCGTTGGGGGCCGCGGAGCGGTCCGGTTGCCGCTCGCACGTGGCTGGTTACAGGTTGCAGGTCAGATTTTCAGGATGCGTTCCGACCGCTATTTCAACTGGCATGCGATTCTCGATGAGGTGCGGGATGGGCCGGCGGCCGATCCGCGGCACCGCGTGCGGCTGGCTCTCGCCGCGTTCTTCGCGCTGCTTCTGGTCGTCTTTGGCCGGATCGTCCAGTTGGAAGTCAGCCAAGGGGCGGCGTTTCGCCAGCAGGCGGCAGCGCCGCTTGCGCGGGAGCAGCTCGTGCCGGGCGTTCGCGGCCGGATTCTCGCGGCCAACGGGGCCGTGCTGGCCGTTGACAAGGAGACGCGCGGCCTGGCCGTTCACTATCGCTGGATCGAGGAGCCGGCCGACGCCGAGTGGCTTCGCTGGATGGCACGGCAGCGGCTCGATCGATCCGCGCGGGGGGATCCGCAACGCCTGGCGGCGGCGGAAGCCGAGGTTCTGGCTGAGCGGCGGGCGATGGCCGAGCGGATCATCCGCCTCGCCGGAACCTCCCCCGGCCAGTGGAGCGCGGACGCCCGCAGAATCACCGCCCGGGTGAAACACATTCGCGACTCCGTCAATCGCCGCCGGCGCGAGGCGTTCGATGCGTCGAAGACCGCGCGGCGCGCGGCGGGTTCGTTTCTCAGCCGGGCGAAAGGCTGGTTGCTGGCGATCGTCGAGGGGGCTGCGGAACCGCGCAGGTTCACGCCGATCGAGGTGGCCGAGGAGTATGAAGACCACGTAATGATCAGCGACGTTGCGGTTGAGGTGATGGCCGAGATCGAAAGCCATCCATCGGCCTATCCCGCCGTCAGGCTGGTCGCCCGGCGGCAACGGAGCTATCCGCGCGGGGCGCTGGCCGCGCATGTGCTTGGCCATCTCGGCCGGATGGAGCCGGGGGAGTGCGCCGAGGGGGGCGATCCGCGGGGCTGGGTCGGGCGGATGGGGTTGGAGCAGGCTCGGGAGGCGGCGCTCCGCGCGATGCCGGGCGTTGCCGTCGAGCTGGCGGACCGCAGCGGGCGCGTGCTCTCGACCTACCGGCGGCGCGAGCCGACCGTGGGGCGCGATCTGCTGTTGACCCTCGACGCCGACTTGCAGGAGACGGCCGAAGCGCTGCTCGAGCAAGCGCTCGCCCGGCGGCGGGCGCGGCTGCCGGGAGCGCGCGCGGCCGGCGGGGCGGCTGTCGTCATGGACGTGCAGACCGGGGCGGTGCTGGTCGCGGCGTCGGCGCCCGGCTTCGATCCCAACCTGTTCGTCGCCGGCGACTCGGCCGCGGTCGAGGGTCTGCTGCGGGCGGAGAACGATCCGCTTTTCAACCGCGCGGTCCGCATGGCGATTCCGCCCGGCTCGGTCTTCAAGATCATCACCGCGGCGGCACTTCTGGACAGCGGGACGATCCATCCCGGCGAGCGATTTCACTGCCGGGGCTACCTGCGGTCGCCCGACCGACTGCGGTGCGCTGTCTATCAGCGGCACGGAGTGGGGCACGGCGAGGTGGCCTTGGCCGACGCCTTGTCGGCAAGCTGCAACGTCTACTTCCTCCACCACGCCGGCAGGCTCGGCTGGGCGGCGATCGCCGACTGGGCCTGGCGGTTCGGACTGGGGCGGCCAACGGGGATCGACCTGCCGGGGGAGGCGTCCGGGCGGCTGCCGATGCCGCGGCCCGTGCCCGAGGGGGAGACGGACCGGTGGGCCGAGCTGCCGGCGATCGGGCAGGGCGATCTCGACGCCACGCCGATCCAGATCGCGCGGATGATCGCCGCGGTGGCCAACGGCGGCAAGCTCGTCACCCCGCACCTGGTCCGGGGATACGGCCTGGCCGCACTGGATGAACCGACTCCCGCCTGGCAGGATTTGAGCGACGCGTCGCTCGATGCCCCGCCGCCGCAGCCGATCGAAGGTCTGACGCCGGGCCTGCTCGCCGCAATCCGCGAGGGGCTCCGCCGCGCGGTCGCCGAGCCCGCCGGCACGGCTTACGATGGAGACGATTCCCTCCAGGTCCGTTGGGCGGGCAAGACCGGCACGGCGGAGACGGGGGTTGAAGATCAGGAACACGCCTGGTTTGCCGGATATGCCCCGGCGGACCGTCCCCGGTTCTGTCTGGTCGTCGTTCTCGAACGATCCGGCAATGCGGCCGACTCGGCCGTGCCGGTGGCCAAGCGGCTCGTCGTGCGGATGCGGCAGCTCGGGCGGATCTAGCGGGAAGGACGAATGTCGAATGACGAATGTCGAATGACGAAGGACGAAGGATCACACCACCGATCACGGCCCCCGAGTGTAGGCGGCAGGATTCGATCGTCATTCGTGCTTCTAAATTCCTTCGACATTTGACATTCGACATTCCTCATCTCGTGCCTTCCGCGATCACCCGCAGAATCTGGCTGCCGACCGGGGGGCAGCCGGGAACGAAGATGCCCTTGTCCCGCTGGTTGATCGTGCAGTTGCCCAGGCAGAGGGTCCCTTCCGGCAAATCCGCATGGCCCTTGCCGATGGCGATATGGATCGGACTGTCGGAGGAGAAGTAGTCGAGGAGCTTCTCCCGGTGGTTCTGGAGAAACAGCAGCAGGGTCGACTGGCAAGCGCTGCACGAATTCCTGTCGAGCACCGTGACGCTGGGAAACTCGATTGTCAGATTTTCGGGCGGGGCGGCGAACGGCGCCGCCCAGCGGAGCCAGTCTTCAGGGGCGACGTCGATTTGAGACAGCGCGATCACGCCGTAGCCGCGGTCGGCGCCGAAGCGCAGATGGGGAACCTGCCGGGCATCGACGCCCATCAGGCGGCAGGCGACGGCGTCGGCGGCGTAGGCGTCCGTGCCGGCCAGGACGACGCCCAGCGGTTTCGCCCTGCCGGCGCCCGGCCCGAGCCCTTCCATGCCGACGGTGCCGTCGACGATCGCCAGGTGGGGCCGCAGCAGCGACGACATGTCGGCGATGGCGACGTCGATCGGCTTGGCCGTGTCGCCCTCGATTGGCGGGAGCATGTGCAGTTCGACCTTGCTCCGCCGCCACAGGCAGCCCTTCATGTTCTTGACGGCCAGGGTCACGCCGGTGTGCATGTGCATCTTCATTACGGGAATCGAGACGAGCAGGTCGAAGTCGAACACGTCTTCGCAGACACGGATGCGGTGAATCGCCCGGCCGTCGGGCAAGGCGATCTCAGTGAAGTGGTGCCGATCCATGTCGATCAGGCGGCACCCGCGGCGGGCGGCGATCGCGGTCAGTCCGGCCGCTGCGAAGGCTTCGGACAGGTTGACTCCGACAATCGGACTCTCGCCAACCGCGACCTCGGCGCCGGCCGCGCGGAAGGTGTCGATGGCCGCGGCGACGACCTGGGGATTGGTCACGACTCCCGAGTCGGGCGGGGCCACCCGGCCGACGTTCGGCTTGAGCAGGACGCGTCTACCGCGGACTGGGGAGAGGTCGATCGAGGCGAGTGCGGCACGGGTGTTTTCGTAGGGCCCCAGCCCGCCGGCCACCGCGACGGCCGGCCCCGCGCCGGGAGGGCGAAGTGGGTTGGCTGCCAGGAAAAGGTCGCGGGCGTCTTTCACGACAGGGAACCTCGGCGTGCGTGGGCATTCTCCACCGTATTCCGACCAGTCTAGCGTATCGGGGGCCGGCTGTCGCTTGATCCGGCGCGCCAGACCGCGCCGCTTGAAAACCGCCGCCGGCCTGGCCGCACGACCGCGGCCGGGGTGTTGCCTTCCGGCGGCGGCGCGCAGCCGGGGGCCGGGATCCGTTTGGCGGGGCGGTCAACAGGCGATCCGGAGGGCGGTCAGCATGACCAGGACCGCGATCACAAGAAGCGCGCAGCCGGGCGGCTTCTTCGACCGTCCGGTTGCGGCGCGGGAGGTGAGCAGATCCGTCCCCAGGGAGGCGTTCAGCAGGAAGACCTCCTCGTCCCGTCGGTCCATGGTCCCGATTCGAGTCAGCTGGTTGTCGCCTGGGCCATGGAGGGGTCCACGGGCGGCTCGGCGGGCATTGGCTGGCGATCGAGAAAGCCGGAGAGCTTGCGGCTGCGGACGGGGTGCTGGAGCTTGCGGACCGCCTTGGCCTCGATCTGGCGGACCCGCTCGCGGGTGACGGAGAAGATCTTGCCGACCTCTTCGAGCGTGTAGGTGTAGCCGTCGGCCAGCCCGTAGCGGAGGCGGATGATCTCCCGCTCGCGGTAGTTCAGCGCGGCCAGGACTTCGGCAATCCGATCTCTCAGCGAGATCTGGTTCATGTCCTGGAGCGGGTCGTCGTCGCGGTGGTCTTCCAGGAACTCGCCGAAGTAGCTGTCGTCGTGGTCGCCGACCGGCTGGTCAAGCGAAAGCGGCTGGCGGCTCATCTGCAACACGCAGGTGGTCTCATCGACCGAGAGGCCGGCCAGCGCGGCGGTCTCCTCGATCGTCGGTTCGCAACCTTTCTCTTGAATCAGGTTGCGGGTGACGGTGCGGACCCGGCTCATCGTCTCAATCATGTGGACGGGGACGCGGATCGTGCGGCTCTGGTCGGCGATCGCCCGGGTGATCGCCTGGCGAATCCACCAGGTGGCGTAGGTCGAGAATTTGTAGCCGCGGGCGTACTCGAACTTGTCGACGGCCCGCATCAGGCCGGTGTTGCCCTCCTGGATCAGGTCGAGGAAGCTCAGGCCGCGATTGCGGTATCGCTTGGCGATCGAGACGACCAGCCGCAGGTTGCCCGCCGAGAGCCCTCGCTTGGCGGCCTCGTACTGCTGCTGATAGGCGGCCGTCTTGCGGACTCGGCGGCGGAGCGTGGAGGGGCTTTCCAGGGTGATCTTCATGAGCTGGCGGAGGTCGCGCCGCGCCTGGCCGATGCGGCCGGACGGATCGCCGAGCAGCCGCAGCTTGTTGATTTCCGCCAGCAGCAGCTCCATTCGCCGCGCGATTTCGCGGAGATCGTCGACCAGCGGCTGCAGCCGCTGGGTCCTCAAGCCCAATTCCTCGATCAGCCGGACGGCTTTGTTGCGGCGCTTGGCCAACCGCCGCCAGGCGTCGCGGCGCTGCCGGCGGGTATGGCTCCTGCTGATCGTCTTGGCGAAGTCCTTGCGGTTCTGTTCGAGCAGATGGCGGATTGTCTTGAGGTTGGGAGGCAGGATCCCCATGATGTGCCGCTTTTCGCGGATGTTCGTCACCGAGACCTCGATCGTGCGATCGAGCCGCAACCGCCCGTCGCGGACCTTCTCCAGCAAGGAGACGGCGACATGCAAGGCATAATCGGTGGCCAGCATGGAGTGGCGAAACCGGTTCCGCCACTTTTCGATCCGCTTGGCAGAGGCGATCTCCTCCTTGCGGGTGAGCAAGGGAATCTCGCCCATCTGCATGAGGTAGATGCGGATCGGGTCGTCGATGTGGTTGCCGCTTCCATGCAATTCGACATCCAGATCGTCCGCGCCCTCGCCGTCGTCCATGCCGTCGATCGGTTCGTGGTCGACCGGTTCTGCGTCATCGAGGTCCAGGAGGTGGTCCATCTCGGTCACATCGTGGCCGCTTTCCTGGGCGCCATTTTTGCGGGCCAAGCCGTTTGACCGTTGGTTGCTTCGCGTGCGAGCAGATTTCCCATTCACTGGTTTGCTGCTGACTCGTGCCAAGGTGGAATCCTCTCATGCCTGGGACGTCTGGGAGCAGGGCTGATTTGGAGCCGGTTCAGGGTCCGAGGTCAGCTTGGAGCATCTAAAGTGCCAAAAATCCGAGAGGGCCCAGGGTGTGATCGTAAATTCCTTGGATGAAAGAGGTTACAGCAGGACATTGTTGCCGGGGGGTTCCACAGCTAATTCGACGCGTTGCCCAAACTCATCGTTCCGGCATTGCGTGTCGATTTTGCGAATCGCTGGGTTTTCACAATCCACGCACTGGCACCGGGGGGGGCCGGCGAAAAAGGGGTGCCTGAGTGGTGCGGGGAAACGGATAACTCGGTTACGCACACTCTACAATCAACTGAGACTATCGTAACAACCGAAATTACCAATCTTTCCAGAAGTACGCAACACCCCAAGAGAAAAAAGTCTCCCGCCCCAAGAGAGGTCCGCTGATTCGGGAGGCCGGGCGCAAATTGGGCTCGAGAAGGTTCAAAGCGCGAATGTCGATGTCCAGAGCGACGGATTCAGGCCCGCCCCGCTTGCCTGTTGGGACGCGGCAAGTGTCGCTTCCCTACTCCACTTCGTGGACGACGATCACGTTGTGGCCCTTGTCGAGCAAGCGCGTGCCGGTGACGAGCACGACCCGGTCGCCCGTGCCGACGCGGCTGATCTGCTGCGTTCGGGAAATCACGTATTCGAGCAGGCCGGTGGTGTCGCCGGTGGGGGCGTTGCGGACGGGGAAGACTCCCCAATAGAGGCACATTCGCCTGAGGGTCGTCTCCGAATCGCTCACGCCGATGGCCGGCACGAAGCTGCGGTTCTTCGAAAGCGCGCGGGCGGTTTCCCCCTTGCTGCTGGCAACAATGACCAGCTTGGCGCCGAGTCGCGCGGCGATGCGGCTGGCCGAGTAGACCGTGGCCTCCGTAATCGCATCGACCGGGCTGGCGGCAAGATCGGGCTCGCGGTCCGGCGCGCGGTCGCGGAAGATCGGCTCGGTGGCGACGGCAATCCGGTTCATCATCCTGACGACTTCCACCGGATGCTCGCCGATTGCCGTTTCGCCCGACAACATGCAGGCGTCGGCCCCGTCGAGAATTGCATTGGCCACGTCGGTGGCTTCGGCCCGGGTGGGGATGCGGGCGTGCGTCATGCTGTCGAGCATCTGGGTGGCGATGATCACCGGCTTGCGCCGCTGGTTGCAGAGGGCGACGATCCGTTTCTGGGCAACGGCCATCTGGGCGATGTCGATCTCGACGCCCAGATCGCCGCGCGCGACCATGATCGCGTCGGCCGCCTCGACGATCTCCTCGAGCCGGTCGAGCGCCTCGGGTTTCTCGATCTTGGCGATCACCTGCGTCTGCCCGCCCTCATCTTCGATCAGGGCCTTCAACTGGTGGACCTCGGCGGGGTCGCGGACAAAGCTCAGGCCGAGAAAATCGACACCGCTGCGGGCGGCCCAGACGGCGTTGTCGCGATCGGCCTCGCCCAGGGCCGGCGCGCTGAGCTGGACGCCCGGCAGATTCACGCCCTGGCGGCTGCGGACCGTGCCCGGCTGAACCACCCGGCAGACCGCCTCGTCCGCCCCGACTTGCTCGACGACGAGGCTCACCGTCCCGTCGGCCAGCATGATCCGGTCCCCGGCGGCAAGTTCATCGATCAGCAGCTCGTAGGTGCTGGTCAGTTCGCCCGGCCTGCCGGGCTGGTCGCCGCGGACGAAGCGGAGACGGTCCCCGGCGGCGAGATCCAACTGGCCGCCGGCGAGCTCGCCGAGCCGCATCTTGGGGCCGGCCAGGTCGACCAGCACGGCGACCGGCCAGCCGACGGACTCGGAGGCCGCCCGGCAAGCCGCCAACCGGCGCTCATGCTCGGGGCGATTCCCGTGCGCCGCGTTGATCCGGAAGACGTCGACCCCCGCACGGATCAGTTCGGCGAGCTGCTCTTCCCCATCGCTTGCCGGTCCGATCGTGGCGACAATCTTCGTCTGGCTCGGCCGCTGGACTTCGGGTGTCGGGGCGCCGGACATGTTTTCGGTCCTTTCAGGCAAGGAGATTTCGAAGGCTCGATGAGGCGGCAGGACTCACCATACCCGATGACGCCACTCCATTCCCAGTCCCCCGGAGTCTTGCCGGGAAAAGGGCCCAAGCGCGGGGCGGGCCCGCACCGCCGGCATTCCGTGCTGGGGCAGGCGAGGGTGGCGGAGCCAGCGCGGGATCGGCCCGCGTGGGTCAGGCGCCCGCGATCGGCGACCTGTACTGCGCGGCGAAACGCAGTATAGTGGTGTCGTCATTCCGCCGTGCCAGAGGAGACGCGCCGTGGAGTTCCTGCGATTCGAGCCGACGATCCTCCAATTCCTCGAAGAGTTGACCGACAACAATAACCGGCCGTGGTTTGAGGAAAACAAGCGGCGCTATGAGAGCCAGGTGCTGGAGCCCAGCCTGGCGTTCATTCGCGCTTTCCAGCCCAGGCTCCAGAAGATTTCCCCATTCTGCGTCGCCAGCGATCGGCGGATCGGCGGGTCGCTGATGCGGGTCTACCGCGACGCGCGGTTCGCCGGCAAGCAGCCGCCCTACAAGACGAACGTCGGCATCCAGTTCCGCCACCGGCTCGGCCGCGATGTGCACGCCCCCGGCTTCTACGTGCATATCGCGACCGACGCATGCTTCCTGGCCGCGGGCGTCTGGCGGCCGGATCGCGACGCGCTGGCGCGGATCCGCCGGGCGATCGTCGATGAACCGGACCGCTGGCGGCGGGCGAAGAACGACAAGCGGTTCCGGCAAGAGTTCGCGCTGGCCGGCGACGCCTTGAAGCGGGCGCCCCGCGATTTTCCCGCGGATCATCCCTGGATCGACGACATCAAGCGGACCGATTTCATCGGGCTGGCCGACCTGCTGGAAGACGAGGTCCTCAGCGACGATTTCCTCGACATCGTCGCCGCCCGCTGCGCTGCCGCCCGGCCCCTGATGCGGTTCCTCTGCCGCGCCCTCGGCGTGCCGTTCTGACGCCGCGAGCCTTCTGACGTCGCGAGGCTGTCTGGTCCGTGAAGCTTGAGACTTGAACCCGCGTCGCCAGCCACGTTCCCAAGCTGGAGCTTGGCAGCGAGGTGGGGTGCGCTGGGGCCCGGCGGCTGGGCAGGTCGCCGTTGGTCACTGCCCATTGGTCATTTGCCATTGGAGCTTGAACCGTCGTCCTTCGTCCTTCTTTCGACATTTGACTTTCGACATTCGTCATTCCCCCCGCGCCTCTATTGGTCCTTGCCGACGGTGCCAGCGGCAGCGCGCAGAAACTTCTCGAACCACGCGACCTGGGCGTTGACCGCTCGCTGGGCGTCTTCTCCCTTGAATCCGTGGGCGGCGCCTTCGATGGTGATCAACTCGCAGGGCACACCGGCCTTTTCCATCGCGGTGCGCTGCTGGAGACTATGTTCGATCGGGACAAGCCGGTCCTTGTCGCCATGGATCAGCAGCGTCGGCGCATCGTCCCGGGTGACGTGCAACAGGGGCGAGACATCGTCGGCCAGGTCGGACGCGAATTGGAGGGCCGGGTAGTCCGTCCGCATCCTCGGCTCCTCGCCGGTGACCCACTGCCGGAGGTCGCTCGGGGGGTAATAGGCCACGGCGGCCGCGACCCGGCTGCTTTGGCGGAGGACTTCATCCTTGGCCGCGGGGTGGCCGGCGTCCGCGGTTGTGGCGAGGACCAGCGAGAGGTGCCCGCCGGCACTCATTCCATACACGCCGAGCCGTTCGGGGTCGATCTGGTAGTCGGCGGCGTGGAGCCTGATGTGGCGAACCGCCCGGCGAACGTCGGCGACGGCTTCCGGTACCTTGTAGCGCGGCGCCGAGCCATGGCGCACGGCCAGCACCGTGAACCCGCGAGCGAGCATCGGCTGGAAAAAAGCCAGCCTTGACTCGGGGGGCGACCAGTGGGAATGCCACCCCCCGCTGACCATGAAGAGAACGCCCAGACCGTTGGCGCTCTCCTTTGGCCGGAAGACGTCATAAGTCAGGGCCATGCCGTCCTTGTGCCCGTAGACGACATCCGGCGTGATTTCGATTTCCTCGTCGGCGGCCCAGCATCGAGTGGAAAGCAATCCAGCCAGCACAAGCCCGAGTGCAACGCGTCCCATGGGTTGACTCCTTACGTCATGACACATTCGTCATTCGTTCGGCATTTGACTTTCGACATTCGTCATTTCCCGCGCTCGCGGCCAGCCGTTGGCGCGGATCTGCTTGCCAACTTCGCGGAGCGTGGCGGCAGCGGCCGGGTGAATCGATCCGTCGGCGAGCGGGTCCGTGGTGAGCAGCAGGTTGCAGTTCCGCCCGGCCGCGGCGGCCAGTCTGCCGAGCAGCTCATCGCGCGTGTCGTGGCTCGGCTGGCCGCCCTGGCGGGAGTCCTGGACCGGCGGCTGTATCGAGTCGCAGACCTCGTTGTGCTTCGTCTTGTTCGCCTCCCACGAGAGGGTGGCGAGGGTGACCGACTTGGGCCGGAACCGGGCCTTCCTGACCCGCTCGGCGAGCCAGTCCCCCGACAAATCCGGCACGGCGAAGTCTTCCGTGCCGGTGGCCCCCTGCTTGAACGAGATCAGCGCCTGCGGTTGAAGCCGCCGGACCATCGCGTAGGTCTCGTGGATCGGGAACAGGTCGGGCTGGGCGTAGTATGCCATGATCGGTTGGAGGTGGAGCCCGGCGACCGGCCCGTAATTGCCGAGCAGTTCGCGAATCTGCTCGTGGGCATCCTCGATATAGCGGGCGAAGTCGTCCGGATTTTTGTACTTGTAGTTGGGGTCCGGTTGGGGGTAGTCCGGCCGGCTGATCGCGCCCATCGAGCGTGGATAGACGTAGGGGTGTCGCCAATTGGCGGCGTAGGAATAGGACAAGAACAGGCCGAGCCCCTTCTGCTGGCAGGCGGCGGCCAGCTCGCCCACCAGGTCGCGGCGGGCCGGGCTCTCGGCGCTGCTGAACTGGGAGGTCTTCGTGTCGAACAGGCAGAACCCATCGTGATGCCGGGCGGTCAGGTTCAGATAGCGCGCTTGGGCCTCCAGCGCAAGGTCGGTGACGAAATCGGCGTCGAATTTCGCCGCGGTGAACTCCTGCTGGAGCCGCGCGTATTCGGCCACGGGTATCTTCTCGTCATACATGACCCACTCGCCGCGGCCGAGCAGGCTGTAGAGCCCATAGTGCATCGAGAGGCCGAAGCGAGCGCCCGCAAACCATTTCAGCGCCGCCGCGCGGGGGTCTTCCGCGTAGAGCATCTCGTGGCCGGCGAGGTAGCCGGGCGGGGTTTTCTCACGGCCCCAGGCGGTGCTCCCCACCGTGGCGGCGACCGCGGCCGAGGCCGACCTGAAGAAATCGCGGCGGGGGATCGGTTTTCGTGGAATCACGAGGACGTCTCCTTGTTGACCGGCACGCTGACGACTAGCGGTTGGCGCCTGCGGCGCGGGAAACCGCCCCGTCCCACGTGCCTGTTCATTTGCGTCGAGCGGGCAACCGCTCGACCCGAACGTAAAACGCGCCGCGCTGGGCGCCGCCCGCTTCGACGAGCCAGGTCTGCATCGAGGCCGGGCCCGCCGGCAGGTCCACTTCAAAGACCGCCTCCACCGCCCCCTGGGCGACCGGTTGAACCTCGTCGAAGCCGCCAACCTTCAACCGGGCGCTCACCGCGCGCAGCGGAAATCTCGCCTCCGGCGGCCGCTGCATGAGGGCGAAGCGGTATCGGCCCGCCACGGCCGCTTCGATCTGCCAGACGCCGTTCCACTCGGGCATCTGCGCGATCTGCCGGTGGTTCCAGGGCACATTCTCCGCGTGCCAGTCGTGGCTGGAGATGGTCGCCGGATTCTCTTCTTCCGCGCCCAGGACCAGCCGCACGTACTGGTCAAACCGCCTGGAAATATCTCTCCAGTGGCTCTCGTACTGGCTGCGAAGCCTGGCGACGACCTCCGGCTGCCGGGCGGAAATGTCCGCCGCCTGGCCGGGATCGGCCGTGATGTCGTAGAGTTCCTTGCCGTCGATGAGTCGCCAACGTTCGGTCAGCACGGCCGTCCGCCGCCAAGGCTCGGGATGATCGAGCCGATTGACCGCTACGAACAGCGTCCGGTCCGGCCAACCGGCTGGCTCTCCCCTGAGCGGCCGGGCGATGCTCGTTCCGTCGAAGGAGACGCTCGCGGGCGTTTCGAGGCCACATAGTTCAATCAACGTGGGCAGCAGATCGACGTGGGCGGTCAACTGGCTGACGTCGCGCCCGGCGGCCAGTTGGCCGGCAGGCCAGTGGATGAAGCAAGGCACGCGGTGCCCGCCGTCATACTGGGAGCCTTTCTGGCCGCGCATTGCGGCGTTGAATCCTCTCCAGCCGCCGGACGGCGACTTGCCGCCCGCCGCGCCCGCCGCCGTGCCATTGTCGGTCATGAAGATAAAGATCGTGTTGTCGATCCGTTTCAAATCGGCGAGCGTTCTGGTGAGCCGCGCGAGGTTTTCATCGATGTTGCTGATCATCCCGTAGAACTCGGCCATCGGGCTGGGGACTCCCCGGGCCCTGTAAGGTTCGGAGTACTTGGGATCGACCAGGTACGGCGCGTGCGGCGCGTTGGTGGCCAGGTAGCAGAAGAAGGGGCGGTCTGGGGTCGACCGGATGAATTCGATCGCCGCGTTGAACCAGACGTCGGTACAGTAGCCAGCCTGCTTTTCCGGCTTGCCGTTGTGGAAGTAGGTGTCGTCGAAGTAATCGTTGCCCCAGTAGTCCGGCGCCTGGCCCACGCCGCCGCCACCATGGCAGAGCACCTCGTCGAAGCCCCGGTCCTGCGGCCGGTAGGGATGGTTGTCGCCGAGGTGCCATTTGCCGAACATGCCGGTTCGGTAGCCGGCCCGCTGGAACACGTCGGCCATCGTCACCTCGTCGCCGCGGAGGATCGAGCGGCCCATGATCGTGTGCCAGACGCCAACCCGGGCGGAGTAGCGGCCGGTCAGCAGCGCCGCGCGCGTCGGGGCGCAGGTGGGGTCGACGTGAAAATCCGCCAGCCGCACGCTCCGCTCGTGCAGTTTGTCGAGATTTGGGGTCTTGATCATCGCGTTGCCATGCGCGGCCAGGTCGCCGTAGCCCTGGTCGTCGGTGATCACCAGGACCACGCTGGGCCGCTCGGCCGCCGAAGCGGGGCGGGCAAGTCCGAACGCGGCGAGCAGACCCGCGAAGCAGGCAATGCGGAACTCGTTCATGGACCACTCTCCGTGACGCCGGGGCCGTCAGCGTCGCACCCGAGGATTGTTCAAGATACGCCTGATTGTACAGCCAACGGCCCGCGCTGTTCAACGTGCCCTGTTCGGAACGACCGCGCTGGGGGCGGGCGATTCTCGCCGGCGGTCCGCCGTGCCGGCCTCTTAATTTCTCGTGGAATAATCCATACAATGGCCGGCAGACGGACTGGAGCCGCTTCCCGACTGCAAGACGAGGCAAAACGATGCGAAAGTCACTGCTGGCCGCGAGTCTCGCGATGATCCTGTGTTTTTGGGGGCTTGCCCCGGGCGACGAGGGACCGGTCGGCAAGCGCCCCTATGAGATGGACTGGGCCGGGCGGAATGAACCGCCGCGGCCGGCCCTGGTCGACTTCGAGAATCTCGATGGGTGGACGGTCGCCTGCCAGCAGGCCGCAGCGACGCTCAGCCGCTCGCGCCAGCAGCAACTCTGGGGAACCTTCGTGGGCAAACTCACGTACCGTGCCGACGGCGGCGGTCCCAAGCTCGCGCTGCGGCCGCCGGCGCCGATCCCGCTCTCGGTCCCCGGCGACTCGGTGAGCCTGTGGGTCTACGGCAACAACTGGGCCTACAGCTCCGATCCGACGACGCCCCAGGTCTCGATCACCGTCGTGCTGCGATCGGCACCCGCGGCCGATGGGACGGCGGGGGCGCCGGTCCGCGTCGAGCTCGGCCGCGTCCGCTGGAAAGAGTGGTTCTGGATGCACCGCCGCCTGACTCCCGAGCAGCAACAACGGATCGGCCCCGGCGCGACGTTCGACTCGATCGAAATCGGCGGCGGCTCCAATCGCGAGGACCGCGAGCTGTTCTTCGACGACCTGTGCTTCTACCGCGAGGAGCTCAAGCCGCTCCGCGTTGAGCCGCAGCCGCAGCGGGGAGTGGGCCTGTTCGAGGGCCAATCGCCGGGAGTGCACAGCGGTCCGGGCCGGTTGCCGTTTCCCACGCGCGAGGAGACGATCCTGCCCGACAACGCGGTCGCGGAATTCCGCGCGAAGACCGGCCGCGACGGTTCGGCGTACACATTCACGTACGAGGGGAGCGACGGGCGGCTCACGTATCGCTACACTCCGCGCGGCGGCGATCTCGGCGACATTGAAGTGATCGCCCCGGGCGAGCTGCGCTTCCGGCCGATGGTCGATGGGGGGTTCCTGTTTCAGACCGCGGGCGGGGCCGGCGCGGCCGTGCCCGAAAAGGCCGAGCTCGTGGAGTGCCGCCAGGATGGCGACCTGGTGACAAGCCGCTGGCGTTATCGTTGGGGCGCGGAGTCGGCCGAAGGGACGCTCCGGCTGCGGCTCTGGCAGAAGTCGCTGGTCGTCGATCTTGCCTGCCCGGGGGGCGCCGTGGGCGAGGTTCGCACCGGCCGGGCGGTGGGGCTCAAGCAGGTGCAACTGGTGAGCGTGCCCTATTTGACCTGCGACGCCCGGCGGCCCGCCGTGCTCGTCTCGACGGATGGGGCACGGCCGCTGTTCATGATGGGGCTGTTCGACCACTGCCGCACGAACGCCTCGGAGTTCTTCGCGATCAACGACGCCGGTGAGAAAGGGGCGGTCTATCATGGCGGCACGCGTTACCGCCCCAAGACCGACGGGGCGCGCAACGACTGCTTCGAACGCCTGTTCTTGACCGTCGCCCCGACCTTCGAGGAGGTCCTGCCCAACATTCCCAACCCCAAGTCGCCCTGGATGGACGTGACCGGCACGCGGCTCTGGCGGGCGCACGGAGCGTCGAACCGCCAGGCCGATTACCTGTTCTGGCAGCGCGTGGCCCGGTTCGGCATGACGGAGATGGTCGTCACCGACCACGAGGTGGGCTGGCGCGATGGCGGCGAGAGCTTCACCCTGCGGACTCGCGCGGCGCCGGGCAAAGGCGGCGACGCCGGCCAGGCCGAGTACGCCCGAAAGATGCGGGCCCTGGGGATCCGCTACGGAATCTACAACAACTACCGCGACTTCGCCCCGGTCAACGAACATTGGGACCCGGACCGCGTGGGCCGCGACAGCCTGGGCCAGTTGATTCCCGCCTGGGCCCGCTGCTACATGCTCAAGCCGACCGCGGCGGTCGAGTTGGAGGCCCGGCTGGCGCCGATCATCCAGGAAAAGTTCCAGCTCGACACCTCCTACTGCGACGTGCACACCGCCGTCACGCCCTGGTCGAGCGTCGACTACGACGCCCGAGCTCCCGGCGCGGGCCGGGCGGCCGACGTCTTCTATGCCTACGGGCAGATCATGCTCCACCAGAAGAAGACGTGGAACGGCCCGGTCTACAGCGAGGGCAACCAGCACTGGTACTACTGCGGCCTGACCGACGGCAACTACGGGCAGGATCAGGGGGCCCGGCTGGCGGAAAACCCCTGGCTGGTCGATTTCGACCTCCGCAAGCTCCACCCGCTCTGCTGCAATTTCGGCATGGGCAATCCGGGGATGTTCTTCGGCCGGGAAGAGCTGCGGCGGACGACTGCGGAGGACTGGCCGGCAAAGCTCGACCAGTTCCTCGCCGCCACGCTGGCCTTCGGCCACACGGGCTTCTTCGTTCGCGAGGCGGGCGAGGCGGAATCGATCCGCAGCTACTTCAGCATCCAGCAGCTTCACACCCGCTATGCCCGCGACACGGTCGCCACGATCCGCTACGCCGACCAGGCCGGCAAGCTCCTCGACACGAGCACCGCCGTGGCGACCGGCGCTTTCCGCCGCTCGCAGATCAAGACGGTCTATCGCGGCGGGATGGAAGTCTGGGTCAACGGCCATCGAGAAGAATCCTGGACGATTCCGGGGGCGGATCGCGCGAGCCGCGTCGTCTTGCCGCCGCATGGTTGGTACGCAATCGATCGGCACGGGAAGGACCTGGTTGGTTTCAGCGCTCTGGTCGATGGGCATCGGGCCGACTACGTCGACGGCCCCGCCTACACCTACGCCAACGGCCGCGGCCGCTTCACGCGATTTGACCGGGCGGCCTGCGACGGCCAGTTGATCGCCCACCGGCGGGCCGGCGGATCGGTTGAACTGATCCCCGTCGGCTGCCGGGTCGGTTTCGCCGTGGACATCGGCGGCGCGGCGGCCGCCGTGGCCCTTGACGAGGCGGGCAAGGAAATCGGGCCGGCGGATACCCGCTTCAGCCGCGGGCTGGTGCATGTCGTTCCCGTCGAGGGCGCGTTCAGCTATCTTCTCTCACCCAGGCCCGCCCCGCCGGAACCGCTCGGCTCGAAGCGGACCGAGGCGATCCCGGGCGAGCAAGTCGAGGTTGGCGGGGGCCAGCCGCCCGTCCGATGTCCAACAGATGCGCCGATCGGGCGGCTCTTCTGGCATTGCCAGGGTGGGCGGTGGCTCGACTTTCTCACCGTGCCGCTGGTCGATGCGGCGGCCGCGCTGGAGGAGAGCCGACTGGCGGTCACGCTCCGTTCGCGTCTGGCCGACGTTTCAACAGCGAAGATCCGGCTTGCCGACAAGCGCTGGGAGCAGGCCCTGCCGCCGGCCACCCCGGTGCGATTCGACTATCCGCTCGCGCCCCCCGCGGACGAGCGGGTGGAGCCCGTCGAGTTGATCGTTGAGGCCGCCGCGCTCGAGCACCGGCAGATGTGGTGGCTGAAGACGGAAGAGCGGATCGCGGAGGCGGCCCGCTGGCCTGAATGGAGCCGGTTCGGCCAGCGGCTGCGGAGCGGCGAGGAGGACGCGGACCTGGCGCGGACACGGGCCCACGTGCATCACTCCGACCGGCTGGCCTGCGGCGGCAGCGAGCGGGATGGCTGGGCGATGCACCCGCCGTACGTCGGCGGCACGGGCTGCGTATTCGCCCTGACCGAGGCGGTTAAACTGCCGGAGACGGCGGCGGTGCTGAAGTGCGAGATCGGCAAGGGCGACGGCAGCGACCGCGGCGACGGAATTCTCTTCCAGATTGCGGTCGTCGCGGCCGATGGAACGGAGACGCTGGCCGCCGAACGGGTCTGGGACGAGCACGCCTGGTCGGAATGGACCGTGGACCTGGGGCGTTGGGCGGGGCAAAAGGTCCAGCTGAAGGCGATTGCCGACGTCGGCAAGAACGACAATTCGTCGGGCGACTGGGCCCGCTGGGCGAACCTGCGCCTGGAAACGGCCGCGCCGGTGCCTGTGCGGACGCTGCACGACCGGCCCGCCATCTTGACCCACGCGAACCATGCGGAAACGCCCCCCCAGGTCGATCTGGCGCAGCTCCGCAAGGGCACCGGCGGGCGGGTCTGCCTGGAGAGCATCGGGCTGGAAAAATCCGGCCGCTACACTTCCTACGCCGCGCTGAACGGCGCGGCCCTCGGCCCCTTGCCCCCCTCGCGCGGCTCGGAGTCGACCGGCCAGTGGGGCCCGGAAACCTGCCTGCCGCTGACCGCGGAGGCCATCGCCACGCTCGGCCGGGAGAACGTCTTGGCGATCTCCAACCCCGGCCAGGACTGCTTCAAGGTCCGGCGGGTGCGGATCGAGTTGAACCTGCCGGCGGGCGGGCGGATCTCGTCGCAGATCAACACGACGGTCTGGACGCAGCCGCCCGAGTGGCTCCATGCCGAGGGCGTGCTGGTTCCGTTCGGCAAGGAGATTGAAGCGGCGGTGCGGTTTCGAGCGGCCGGAGGTAAATCCGGCGACGAGTGAGGGCGAACGCGTCGATCCAGACTCCGCATTTCATCGCAATTGAACGCCGTTCACTTCGCGCCCCGGATGATTGCCCCCAGTTCCCGCTGGGCCGGAGTCGGCTCCTGCGCCTCGGCCAGCGCGCGCCAGAACTGTAGTTGCTCATCGGGAGTCAGCATAATCACACCCGCATCTGCCTGTTGGGGCTCCCGCCGAGCCTGGGAAACGGTCACCATGCGGACATAATCGCTGATGCTGACTTGCCGCAACGCAGCCGCCTTGGCGACGCACGCTTTGCTGTCTTCGTCTTTCCGCTTTCCGCTTTCCGCTTTCAGCTTTCCGCTTTCACTTCCCCCCGCGTCGAGACGACAATCTCCCGCAAGGGCATCTCCTTGCCGGAGACTTCGATCGCCGCCCGGGCGAGTCGCACGAGGCCCGTGCAGCAGGGGACTTCCATCCGCGCGACCGAGAGGCTCTTCACGTCGGACTGGCGGAGAATCGCCGCGAGCTTCTCGAGATGCCGCTGGGCGTTGTCGAGTTTTGGGCAGGCGATGGCCACCGTCTTCTCCATCAGCAGCCGCTCATGGAAATCGGCCATGGCAAACGCCGCGCATTGGGCCGCGAGTAGCAGGTCGGCTCCTTGAAGGAAGGCTGCCGATTCGGGCAGCAGGGCAAGCTGGATCGGCCAGTTGCGGAGTGCGGAATGCGGTAAGGACGCACCGCCCGGCGCGACCGGTTCGGATGCCGGCTGGGCCAGCACGTTGAGCCGGAGATCACGCGGCGCCGCGCCGGGACAGCCGCCGCCGGAATGGTCGCAGAGGGGCGCCGGCTGAGATGCCCCAAGCTGTCGGGCGGCGGCCTCGTCGAAATCCGCGGCGTCGCGCTCGATGATCGTGATTGCCCCCCGGGGGCAGTGGCCCAGGCAGACGCCGAGCCCGTCGCAATAGACGTCGGAGACCAGCTTCGCCTTGCCGCCGACGATGCGGATCGCCCCCTCGGCGCAGGAAAGGACGCACTGGCCGCAACCGTCGCATTTCTCTTCGTCGATCTGGATAATCTTCCGCACCGGCATGGTCGGCTGGCAGCTCCTACTGGTGCTTCATCCAGCCCGCATTCGTCTCCCCCTTGATCACGCGCTCTTCGATGAAGCGGCAGATCATCGCGGAAAGATTCAGGGGCGGCAGATTGAGCAGTTTTTCCGCCTGGAGCGTGGTATCGAAGGCCAGCCGCAAGACGGTGCGGTCGATTAGCGCCTCGGGCTGAGGCCGGTTCAAGACCATCTTCCCCTCGATCCGTTCCGCATCGCGAGCCTTCTCCGAAACGCCCTGGCCGACGAGGATCATCGCCGAGAGACGATCGCGGACGGGGGAGAGGCCCTTGGCGTTCAAGACAGCGGCCGTGTCCAACCCGGGGTGGGACCATCGCGGAGAAATCAACACCAGGGCCTTCACGTCCTGGCTCTGCTTGATGCCCGCATGTTCGTAGTTCGGCAGCGACCAATCGTAAGCCGACCAGACCATGGCAACGGCCGCGCCCATTTCCGAGCCGACGATCACCAGCTTGTTGAGGTTCAGTTCTTCTGAATTGTTCTTGTTCAGAAGAAAACTGCGCAGGGCGGCCATATCGAGCGCGGCGATTTCGGCAAACTCGGTTCCCCGGAATTTCGCCGCATCGAGCTTCACTTCACGGGGCTTCCCCCGGTAGACCTCGATCTTTCGCGTGCTCTCTCCGTGGCCCCTCAGGTCCGGCACGAGGACCGCGCACCCCAACTGCTGCAATTGTGGGGCCAGCGTGGCAAACTCCCGCCGGCTCGATTTCCAGTTGTGCAGAAGGAGAACAGGCACCGACTCCTTCCCCTTGGTACCGGGATAGAAGGTTGCACAGAGGGTGACGCCGTCGCGGGTGATCAGGTCGCCGCCGGAAATCTCTTCCGGCGGAGGAATCTTCTCGGCCTTCCGCCCAGCCGGCGGGCGGGCGGGGCTGGGCGCTGGCGGCTGGGGCTTTGCCTGCGGTTTGGCGGCTGGCTTGGCCTGCGGCTGCCGGCCCGCCGGTTGCGCTTGGGCCGGTGCGGCCGCCCTCGCCGGGGAACGCCGCGCCGATGGCTGCTGGGGATTGGCTCCCGCCTCAAGATGGGGCAAGCCGACGAGAAACCACGCCAGCAGGCCCGCAAGCCAGCCGGCGGCTAACCACGGCCAGCGCCGAGGAGGGAAGGGACCGAAAACCATCGTCTGAGCAGCATTCGAGGGCATCTCGCAACCGCCTTTCCGCGTCAAATCATGTCGATAGCCGTCAGCAGCGGCAGGGCCACGCCTATATCTCTAAATCCTATAACGAGTTACGTCGCACGTCAACGGAATAAACGGCTCGCCGGCAGAGGGCGCAAATTGCTGCGCTGCCATGGTTTCCGGAAAACCAATGATCGGCGGTCGGCAACAAGAGCCCGAGGCAGGCGACCTGCCGCAGGCAAGAAACGGGACCCTGAACGCTTCCTCTGGTTCCCAAGCTCCAGCTTGGGAACATCGCCATCCCTAAGCCAAAAAATAAGGGGCCCCCGAACGCTGCGCCGTTCCGCTGGTTCCCAATCACTCGCCTGGGAACGCGGCGGCGCCTTCATGAGCCGATCTGGGCTAGTGCATATAGGCGGCGTCGGCGGCGAAATACGCTCGAGGATCGTGAGCGTAGAAGTGCCTGGCGATCTGGTCGGCCAGCACGCCGACGAACTCGCGCCGGAAGGCGATTTCCTGCACGTCGGACGTGGATTTCGCCGAGTTCGGCGGATGGATCGATTGCGGCAGCGGTTTGTCCACCAGCAGGTCGCCGGTCTGGCAGTCGTAGACCTTCATCACGATATTCGCCTTGCCCTGGTAGAGCGTCTGGCCTTGATAGATGCTGAATTGCTCGACTTCGATTCCCAGCACCCGGTCGGCCTTCAGTGCGCGGCCGACTTCGAGATACTCATCCCAATCGTTGTTGTCCATCCACTGGTCAACCTCGCGCTGGTTGACCATTCTGATCTTGGGGACGTTGCTTTTCAGAAGACTCGCCACCTTCTGGGAGAGTTCCTTGGGAACCGTGGGAAAATTGTAGATGTCGGTCCCGCGGCAGACGACGGCAACGTTCTGGTCTTTCAGGCATTTGTATTCCGCGGGGATGTTCGGCCCCTTGAGCAGCCACATCGCCGTGGCCAATCCGCTCGTGCAACCGGCAAGCGCCAACACGGCGAGGACTGTTGCGGCCAGGAATACTCTCGCGGGTCGAAAAGCGAACCGATCGTCCATGATCATCCTCGCGGCGCGTTCACTCCAATTGAATCCGAACCGTCCAATCGATCACCGTGCAGGGGCAATCCCGGCTGCCGCTGTCTCCCCTAGCCGGAGGATTCCGGGCTCAGGCAATGGCTAGCGGCACGAGCTGCGCCAGCGCACTTGCCGCAGCCAGGATTCGGCCGCTCTCGGGACGGCATACCGCAATCGATCGGGGAAAAGGGTTCATGCGGAACCGATCAACGGTCGGGGGAGGATAGCCGGAAGCGCGCCTGGCGACAAGGTCGATTCCAACCCGCAGCCAGCGGCCAGCGTGCAGACCCGCCCGCCTGACGCCAGCCAGGCCACCCTGAGGCAATGGCCATCACAGTCAACCGAATTAGGGAAGATGCGTGGCAGCCATAGCGTCCGGCAGCAGAAGTCGGTTTGCCAGGTTGAGGAAATCCAGGCTGACGGCGCAAAACAGCAGGTATTGACGGAAAAGGGAAGAACGGAAAGGGAGCAGACGCAGTTATTGGGTAAGATGCATGGACTGGAATGTCCTGCGCGTTCGTTTCAACCGCGCCGCGACGACGCAGGGGGGATCGCAGTCCCGGTTGCCCCGCTGTCTGCTCCGTTCAAACCGTGCTACCCTGCGCTGTGAGCCGCGCCGACACAGCGGCCAGTGGCCTCAAGCTCCGCTTCCCTCTCAGGGTTATTGACGTACTTCGTTCAGCCGCGCGGTTCCGGCAACGGCCAATCGCAGATCATAGACTCTCTCCGCGCGCAAGATCTGCATCCGTCCCACGCCACGGTGAAGAAGGTGGAACACGCTGCCCGCGTGCAACTCTTGCTCCGTCCCTCGTTGCACTTACCGCTGGCCGCCTATTTGGCCGCAAAGTTGTCGCCACCCTTCCATTGAGTGTTTCAGGTTCTCGCGACTGTCGCCGCGGATCGCGTAACATTGCAGCCCGATCGGCCCCATGTAGCCCAATCGCTTGAGAATCCGCAACACGCGGCCGACGTCGAAACTGCCTCGATCGAGTGTCTGGATCAGCCGGTTCCAAGGCATCCGGTTCGTGTCACCGCCGTCGGCCCCATTGATGCTGACAGCAAACAGATAGGGCATTGCCTCGGCCAACCGTCGCTCAAGGTTCTCCTCGTTGTCGACCTTCAAGAAGTGGCATAAGTTGAACGTGGCGCCAACGTTTTTGCGGTCTACCTTCTTTGCCAGCCGCACCGAGTCTTCCACTCGAGCGACGTAGAAGCCGGCGTGCGGATAGAGCGCAACCCTCAGGCCCGCCCCCTCAGCCATGTCGGCAATCTCGCGCAGAATCGTTACGGCCCGGTCGTCCGATTCCGTCGAGGACGGTCTTCCGCCCAGAATGTAGACCCAAATCAACGTGTCGCGGCCCTTCAGTTGTCGGATGGCCGTTTTGAGGCCGGGGTCGTACGGCGATTTCCCCCGGTCGACGTCGGCGCCGACATAGACGCTAAACATCTTCAGCCCTTGGGCATCGAGCGCCTTGAGCATTTCTGGGATCTGTTGGGTACCGGTATAGCCGATGCCGGAATAACCAAGCTCCTTGAGCATTTTCGCCTGTTCTTCCAACGGAACATGCTGCTCGCGGCCCGTGCCGTTATCGAAGGCGAAGAACGGACTGGCCAGTCCTGATTCGGCATCGTCCGCAGCCCATGCGGATACAGCCGCGAGCACGCCCAACGCAAGACCGGCCAAAAAATCGCGAATCATGGACAAACGCATAACCGGCTCCTCTTGATGGATCTAGTGGCGCTATGCTTCCAGCGACCATGGGCTGCGGCCGGGCGGCAGCGACAACAGCCTGTTTGCCTCATCGTCACCGGGGAAGTGCTCCTTCTGCGGGTCCCACTTCAAGGGGCGGCCCAACTGAATGGCAATCTGGCCCAAGTGTCCCAATGAGGTGGTGCGATGTCCGACTTCGGCGTCTTCCAGCGTCTGGCCGCGTGTTTGCACCGCGTCGAGGAAGTCGCGTTTCTCGTGCATCAACGGGAAGTGCTGCTCGTCAGGGCCGATCTTCGAGTCCAACAGCCCCCTGGGTTCGGCTTCCAGCGGCACGCCGCCAAAATTGGCCTGAATCCATCCCGCTTCGCCCTCAAATCGCGTGTGGGGGGCACTCGTATCCGTCTTGCAGATCAATCGTACTCCGTCGGCGTAGGTGCAGATGAACTCAAACTCGTAACATACGTCCCAGAGGCTGCCGGGCGGCGGATACTTGCCGCGGCCTTCTACGGCCACGGGTCCGGTGCGGTCGGTGTTGTTGCCCCACTGGGCGATGTCATTCAGATGCGTAGTCCAGTTGAGGATCATGCCGTCGCAGTAATCGCGGATATTCATCCAGCCAGGCCGTTCGTAGCCCTGAATCTGATGCACTCGCTGTTCGGTGTATGGCTTCACCGGCGCCGGTCCCAGCCAAAAATCGTAGTCGAGCTCTTCGGGCACCGGCATCTTCACAAACGGCGGCGAGGTGGAACTGCCTATCGGCACCGTGGTGCGGATCGTGTGCAACTTGCCGATCCGCCCGTTACGCACCAACTCCACCGCCCGGTGAAACTGCTTGATCGAACGAAACTCGCTGTCTGTGCGAAAGATTGTCTTGTGTCTGGCGACCAGATCACTCAGCAGACGGCCTTCGGCGATGCTCCGCGTCAGCGGCTTCTCGCAGGAAACGTCCTTGCCCGCTTTTACCGCCGCGACCGACATCGGCACGTGCCAATGGTCGGGCGTGCTGATCATGACCGCGTCAATGTCTTTCCGCCCGAGCACCTCGCGGAAATCGGCGTAACGCGGACACTTCGGAACCTTGGGACAACGGTTCTTCTTCTCGCCGTAATACGATGCGGTTCGTTCCTCGGTCACTTCCAGCCGCCATCGATCGGCGTCGCACAATGCAACCACCTCGCAATCCGATTGGCTGGTGAAGAACGGCAGGTTGTAGGTGATCGCCTGGCGGCCCAGCCCAATCATGCCCAGGGTGGTCCGGTTGCTCGGGGCGACGTTGCCGTCAGCGCCGAGGGCCCGTGCCGGGATGATGGCTGGCGTTGCGCACGTTGCCGCAACTCGCAAGAACTGGCGACGATCCATCCGGTTGGTGGTCATGGATTGTTCTCCTTGGATTTATGGATTCTGTGTGATGGTTCAGCGCATCCTCACCCTTGTCATGGCCTCCAGGCCTCCATGACAGTCGCCTGACGAAACCCAGCTTCGTTACCGGACAGGCCCCAGTCAAGCCCGCCCGATCCAGTCTCTTGGCGGCCATGCTGGAGGCAGCAGCCGTCACGTTGAAATACGTCCGCAACCACGGCTGCCATGACCGCGGGCACGAAGCCCGGCGGCCCTTGCCGTGCGAGTTTGGGTGAACTGAAGGCGACGGGCCCACAGAGTGGGTACGATGCAGGGACTGGCATGTCGTGCGGGTTCTTTTCGTGGGCGCCGCGACGACGCAGGGGCGATCGCAGTCCGGGTTGCAGCGCTGTCTGCTCCGTTCAAGCCGTGCTGCCCTGCGCGGTGAGCCGTAGCCCGCGCAGCGGCCAATGGCCTCAAGCTCCGCTTCCGTCTGAGGGTCGTTGTATTCCTCCCGCCGGCGGCGAATTCGGCCGGATTGAGCGCGCCGGCGCTGTCGCCCCCGGGGAAGCTCGGGCGCCCGTTTCGGTAGCAGCTGCCAGCTACGAAAATCGCAGCATCTCTGGCGCGACGCCCGGCGGCAGAAGCGAGACGCCGCCGCCGCTGGCGGCGGCTCGCAGCGCCGCGACGGCCTTTGCCAGCATCTCGTCATGGTCGAAGGCAAGCGGCGGCAGATTCGTGAGCGGGAACCAGGCGGCCCGGGCCGCATCGTCGCCGGCGCGGAGCTGGACCCGGTCCGCATCGACGATGGTCCAATAGGCGACCGTCACGACCCAACCGCGCGGGTCGCGGCCCGGCTTGCCGAAGGCGTGGAATTGGTTCAGGGGCAAATCGCCCAGCCCCGCCTCTTCCCGCAGCTCACGCCCGGCGGCCTCGTGAAGGTCTTCCCCTTCATTGACAAAACCGCCCGGGATGGCCCATGAACCCTCGAAGGGAGCCGTCTTGCGCTGGATCAACAGGACGTTGAGCGTGTCGCCGCCAATTCCGAAAACCACACAGTCGGCAGTCAGCCCGGGACGGGGGAAGCGATAGGTGTAAGGCATGGAGGAGGGTTCAGGGTTCAGGGTTCACTTCATCAGCTCGTTCCCAAGCTCCGGCTTGGGAACGCATGAATCCGGTTCCCAGGCTGGAGCTTGGGAACCAGGAGGTGCGATTTGGACCTTGGAATTTGGACCTTGGAACTTGGAACTTGAGCCTTCCACCCTATGACTTCTTCAGGCTTTCGACGTATTGGGCGAGCTCTTCCAGCTCTCGTTCGAAACCGCCGGAGAGGATCGGGAAGCGGCACCAGGTCTTCGGGTCGAGGTTCTCGTCGTCGAGGTGGAACGACGGGGCGTAGCGCTCGCGTTTCCACTGGTTGCGGCACCAGAGGCGGAAGAACCGCGCGACCCAGAGGTGGAGCTGCTCGTCGGAGAACTGGCCGAATTGCGCTCGCGCGCGGCGGAAGGCATCGATCGGCGTCTGCTTGTCGCGGATCGCCGCCCGTTCGATCGCGTCGAGCACTTCGTAGGGCATCAGATCGGCCTCGTCGGTCTGCGTCGCTTCCCGGGGCCGGAGCTCGGCGGTGGGGGCCAGGCGATTGACGGCGGCCAGCGCGGGGATGGGGTGGACGCCGGCCGGGCCCTCGGTCTCCAGCCAGCGAAGCCAGTGCCGCAGGAATGCCTTGTCAATGCCGGCGATCGGGCTGAGGCCGCCGCACGTGTCGCCGTCCATCGTGGCGTAGCCCACGGCCGCCTCCGATCGGTTGCTCGTGGCCAGCAGCAGGGCGCCCTTGACGTTGGCCAGCATCCAGACGCCCGGTCCGCGGACGCGGGCCTGGATGTTCTGTAGCGCCAGATCGTCGCGATCCCAGCTCAGTTCGCGCCCCAGAACGGCCTCGACTTTGGCCGTGTAATCGGCAACCAACTCATCGATCTCCCAGCAGGCCATTTCCGCCCCCAGGGCCTCGGCCAGGGAGACCGCCGCGCAGCGGGTGTCCGGGCCGCTGTTCCGCGAGGCCTGGTAGGCACAGCTCAGCAGGGCGCGGACCCGCTGGCGGTCCGTGGCCGCTTCCTTCAGGGCGGGGATGTGACGCAAGCGGGCGTTGAACTCGTCCGGGCCGAGTTCCGCGGCGGCCATTTCAACCATCAGGGCCACCAGGCACGCCACGCTTGACGAATCGGCGCCGCCGCTGAGGCTGACGACAAACCCCCGCGAGCCGCTCTTCCGCAGGTAGTCGAACAGCCCGAGCGTCAGCGCACGGGTGAACTCCTCTTCTTTCATTCGCGGGCTGCTCTCCCAAGCGGCGGCGATCGGCTGGGAGACGTCCGGTTCGATCTCGGGAAAGGAGAAATCGCAGGCGATCCGCCGGCCCTCGCCGGCAATCTGGGGTTGATAGCTTCCGGTTCGGGCCCGGGCCATCCGCGTGGCGTCGACGTCGATGACCGCCGTGGTCAACTGCATCGGTTGGTAGGAGAACCGCGGGCCGGCGGCGAGCAGCCGCCCGGCGGAGGCCAACAGCGCGCCGCCGTCGTAGACCGCCCGGCCGGCCTCGTTGCCCACGAGGTTCGTCGAGAGATAGCTGACGCCGAAGGCCCGCGAGCCTTCGGTCACCAGGCGTTTGCGGATTTCGAATTTTCCGAAGGCGAAGTGGCTGGCGCTGGGATTGAGGATCACATCGACGCCGGCCAGGGCCATGTCGCCGCCGGGCCGCTTGGCGACCCAGGCGTCCTCGCAGATTTCCAGGCCGATCTTGATGCCGCCGCAGTCGAACGCGACATCGCCGATCGGATATTCCTCGCCGCCGCAGCGGATCGAATCGGCGACGCCCAGCGGCCAGGGTTTGAACCAGCGGGGTTCGTAATGGAGACCTTCGCTGGCCAGGAAGCGTTTGGCGACGAAGCCGAGAATCCGCCCGTCGGCCGCCACGCAGGCCGTGTTGAACAGCCCGCTGCGGTGCAGCACGGGGAGGCCGACGGAGAGGATCATCCCGCGGGTCTCGGCGACGATTTCGCCGAGGATTTCCAGCGCCGTCCGCGGCAGGCCGGGCGAATGGAGGGCGTCCTCGCAGCCGTAGCCGCAGACCGCCATCTCCGGCAGGCAGAGGATCCGCACCTCCCGCTCGCGGGCCTCGCGGATGGCCGCCAGGATGTTCGCCCGGTTGTTCCTCCAGTCGAGCGGCGTCTGGTTCAGGACCGCCGCGCCAACGCGAATTCGGGTCACGGTGCGTTTCCTCGTGTTGCCTCGATTTGCCCGAGTCTCTTCTCGTACAGGGACTGCTCAAGCCAGACGGGGTAGGCGTCGGGCGAAGCCAGGCGGCGGACCGTCTCGGGGAGGGTCGCCAGTTGCCGCCGGGCGCGCTGTTGGGCCGCCGCCGCCGGCGGCGGTTCGTAGACGGCCCGTCCGCGGCGAAACACCGGCAGGAGCAGATCGTGGCAGCCGGCCTGCCGGGGAATTGCCTGCCGCGAGCCATCGCGGGGATCGACGGCCCGAAGCGGGCCGGCCGCCGCCCGCTCGTCGAACAGGCAATCGCCGAGCGCTCGGCCGCGATCCTCGTAGCGGCGGACCTGGAGGATGCCGGGCGTGGTCGCCTTGGCCGAGTCGTCCGAGAGCTTGATGCAATCTTGCCACGCGCCGCCGGGCGGCCGGATGGCCGCCAGCTTGTAGACCCCGCCCAGGGCCGGCTGATCGTAGGCCGTCGCCAGCCGCGTGCCAACGCCCCAGACATCGATCTTCGCCCCAGCGGCCTTCAGATCGGCAATCTGGTATTCGTCGAGATCGTTGGAGGCGACGATCTTCGCGCTGGGGAAGCCGGCCTCGTCGAGGATCCGCCGCGCGGCGGCGCTCAGCGCGGCCAGGTCCCCCGAATCGAGCCGGATGCCGATCATCTCGTGGCCCCGCGCGCGGAGCAGCCGCCCGATCCGGGCCGCGTTGTGGACGCCGGCGAGCGTGTCGTAGGTGTCGACCAGGAAGATGCAGTTGTTCGGAAGCGCCTCGGCGTAGAGCCGCATCGCTTCCAGTTCATCGTGGAAGCCCATGATCCAGCTGTGGGCGTGGGTGCCGCGGACCGGGACGCCGAACAGCCGGCCGGCCAGCACGTTGGAGGTGGCGACGCAGCCGCCAACGAACGCGGCGCGGCTTGCCGACAGACCGCCATCGATCCCCTGGGCGCGGCGGAGGCCGAATTCGATCACCGGATCGCCGCGGGCGGCTGAAACCACGCGCGCTGCCTTGGTGGCGACGAGCGTCTCGAAATTAACCATCGTGAGGAGTGCCGTTTCGACGAGTTGGCACTCCAGGATCGGCCCGCGGACGCGGACGAGGGGTTCGTTGGCGAAGACCACCGTGCCCTCCTCGACCGCATCCAGGTCGCAGCGGAAGCGGAGCCCGGCGAGGTAGTCGAGGAAGCGGGGATCGAACAGCGCGGCGCCATCGGCGCCGCGCTGTTCGGCCAGATACGCCAGGTCCTCGGCGTCGAAGGAGAACACCTGGAGGAAATCGACGACGGCGGCCAGCCCGCAGGCAATCGCGAATCCGCCGCCGAAGGGGCTCTCGCGAAAGGAGAGATGAAACACCGCCTCCCAATCGGCGCGTCCCGTCTTCCAGTATCCAGCCGCCATCGTGAGCTGATAGAGGTCCGTCAGCAGCCCGAGGGAAGTCCGGTAGATCGGATTCAGGCGGCGCATGGTCGCTCAGTGCATTTCCGTCTCGCAAGCGCCGAGGCCGTGGCGATAGTAGTTGAACTGCACGTTGGGGTGATCCGCCAGGAGCGACATCGGCACGGAGCTGTCGGGGACCTTCTGGGAGATCATCAGCGCGGTCAATCGCATGCCGAAGGGGTTGTCGTGGCAGCCGGCCTGCCAGATCGAGACCTTTTCGGCTTTCCAGGTTTCGAGGGGGCCGACGGTGGCCGCCCTGGTGGGGACCAGCGCCACCTGCCCTCCGCCGCTGGTTCGCGCGTTCTGGATGACCGTCATCGGGTGCAGGTCGGTGACGCGGGTCTTCAGCTTGCGATATTCCTCCGGCGCCGGCGGCGCGTCCTTGTACTTGCCTTTCCGCCGCGGCGGATCGTTGAACGCCCAGTGCTTCACTTCGCCCTGGCCCCCCTGCATCACCACGCAGCGAATTTCGTCGAAACTCTTGCTGTAAGCGTTCAGGTCGCCGGTGGGAAAGTGCAGATGGCTCTGGGGCATCCGCAGCTTGCGGTCGATCCGATTGAAGCAGAGCTGCATGTCGGCTTTGGCGAAGCTCAGCGGATGCGACGTGGGCACCGGCACGCCGTCGTCGTCGACCCATTCGTCCATGCCCCAGTAATGGGCCTTGCGGATGTCCAACTCCAGTTCATTCACGAGCCGGGCGACCAGGGGCAACTGCTCCGTGGGGCCGATCGGCCCGCAGATGCCCGCCGGGTTGTCGTCCGTCGACTGCCGCCAGGCGTTGATGTACTCCAGGGCCTCGGCAAGGTAGAAGTCTTCCAGGGTGTCGTACATGACCACCTTGAAGCCCGGCCGCGACAGCTTTTCCAGGCTCCGCGCGTTGAGCTTGGGCACATCGGCGTAGATCTCGGGGTCGAGGGTCGTGTAGTCCCACCAGTCCGGGGCGACTTTGCTGATCGGTCGGGGCATCGTTGGCCTCCTGAGAAGGGTTCGGGGTTCAGGGTTCAGGGCCCTCACCTCGTTGCCAAGCTCCAGCTTGGGAACGTTAAGACTTGGTTCCCAAGCTGGAGCTTGGCAACCAGGAAAAGCTGACGGCTGACGGCTGACAGCTTCTCTCACGCAAAAAGCGCTTTCAAAATGTCGTCTTGAGGATAGGAATGACCGCGGTGCTGGACGAAGGCCTCGGCGGCCGCAACGCCGATCTGCTCGCCGCGCATGCGGGCGTGGCGGCGCATGGCATTCAGATATTCATCGATGCCATGGTGGTCCAGGAGCCATTGCCGCTGGCTGACGTGGCAGGCCAGCATTTCGGCCTTCTCTTCGACTTGCTCGGAGATGTCGACGTAGGTTGTCGGCTCCACGGCGTTGCCCAGCGGGTCCTTGGCCTCCAGGGGGTCGCAGTAATAAAGATGGGGGACTTGCGAACCTTCAACGACTGGAAACTCGGAGCAATTCGGGGCGCCGTAGAGGAAGCTGGCCGCCCGGGCCAACAGCGAGGCCATCTCATGATCCATCATGTATTCCTTCGGCGCGTGGGCGAAGACCAGCGTTGGGGCGATCCGCCGGAACAGGTCGTAGCACTTCTGGAGCGTGGGTTTGTCGTAGACCACCAGCCCATCGTTTTCGCCCAGGCAGTGGTAGCTGGCCCCGACCCGCCGGGCCGCGGTGGCCGCCTCCTCGGTTCGCCGGGCGCTGATCGCCCAGCGGGTCTCGGTCATGCTGCCACAGTCCCCGCCGGTTGCGGTGGCGATGTGGAGTTCCCATCCGGCCTTCTTCAACCGGAGGAGCGTGCCGGCGCAGAGGAATTCGGCATCGTCGGGGTGGGCCAGGAAACTCAGGGCGACTTTTCGTGTGGGCTGCGACATGGGGGGCGAGGAGGTCCGTTGCTGGGAATCGAATTCGGGAAATGCGGGAACCCGGAACGGCTCCAGGTTCAGAACGCCGTCTAGTATAGCGATCGTGCCGGACGCAGCAAGCTGGCGCCGGTCGAAACGCCGGCGGCGGGCCCGCCGGCTTGCAGGGCAGTGCGTTTTCCGTAATGCTTGTGGAAGGTTGGAAAAGCGGCGATGGCGCCCGCGGCAGGCAGTCGGCTCTCAAGGCAACGGCGATCTGCGCCCGGCGACGGGCAGGGCCGCGGACAGGGAATCGGTTCCTCCGCCTCACGCTGGGGAGTCGGAGCGGTTACGAATCAGGAGAACGCGGCAATGGCGGAGCGAAAACTCGGCGTGGCGATCCACGGCGCGGGGTCGGTCGCCCGGGCGCACGTGGCCAGTTGGCTGAAGATTCCCCGGGCGAAGATCGTGTCGGTGTCGAGCCGGCGGCTGGAGAGCGCGCAACGGCTGGCCGCGGAGTTCCAGCTCGACTCTGCCGTGACCGACGACTACGCGGCGGTCTTGCGAGACAAACGGGTGGATGTGGTCAACATCAGCGGTCCGAACCATGTCCACGCCGAGCAGGCGATCGCCGCCGCCAAGGCCGGCAAGCACTTGATGATCGAGAAGCCGATCTGCATCACCGCCGAGGAGAACCGCGCGCTCCGCGACGCGGTGGCCGCAGCGCGGGTCAAGAGCGTGGTCAGTTTCGTGCTCCGCTGGAATCCGCTCTTCGACAACATCAAGTCGCTGCTGGCAGCGGGGGCGGTCGGCGAACTGTTCTATCTCGAAGTCGACTACTGGCACGGGATCAGCACCTGGTACAGCGGCTGGCAGTGGGCCCACACGCGGCAGACCGGCGGCAGCACGATGCTCCTGGCCGGCTGCCACGCCGCCGACGCACTGCGTTACTTCGCCGGGTGCGAGGTTGCCGAGGTGGCGGCGTTCGGCAACAACATCAAGCGCGATTACGAGTACGAGGCCAACGTGGTGGCGATCCTCAAGTTCGAAAACGGCCTGATCGGCAAGACGTCTTCCCTGCTCGACGCCGACATGCCCTACAGTTTCAACATCGACCTGCTCGGCAGCGAGGGCGCGCTGCGCGACAACCGCATCTGGTCGACGCGTCTCTTTCCGGGCCAGAGCGGGTGGACGACGATGAAGACGATCCTGCCCGATTCGGGCGACGTCGATCATCACCCGTTCGACGCGCAGATGAGCCACCTCGTCGACTGCATCTGCGGGGATCGCGAGTCGCACTGCAACGTGGCCAGCGGCTTCCACACCCACGAGGTGTGCCTGGCAATCGACCGCTCCATCGCCGCGGGAGGGAAGCCGGTTTCGCTATGATGACACCCCGCCAACGGTGGCTCGCTCTGTTTGAATGCCGGCAGCCCGACCGGATTCCGACCGACTATCAGGCGACGCCGGAGGTCACCGCCCGGCTGCTGGATGAACTCGGCTGCGGCGACGAGGAGGGGCTCTGGAAGCGGCTGAAGATCGACCGGCGGAAGGAAGTCATCCCGCCGTGGACCGGCCGGCGGGATGGGGGCGGCGGCGACATATGGGGCATCACTTACCGCCGCGTGGAGTACGGCGGCGGGGCCTACAACGAACCGTGCCGCCACCCGTTGGCCGAGGTCGACTCGGTCGCGGAGGTGCACGCCTATCGCTGGCCATCGCCCGAGGAGTTTGACTACGCGGCGATCACGAAAATCTGCCGGGAGGACGACGGGACCCGCCCGATCCATGCCGGCTGCTACGAGCCCTTTCTGCTCTACGGCTACCTGCGGGGCCTGGAGCGGGCGTTTGAGGACTTGATCCTCAGGCCGCAGATTGCCGACGCGATCCTCGGCCACCTGTTCGATTTCCACTGGGAGCATCACCGGCGGATATTCGCGGCCGGGGCGGGGCGGATCGACACGACTTGGGTCGCCGAGGACCTGGGCTCCCAGACCGGGCCGTTGATCAGCCTGGCGATGTATCGGCGGTTCTTGCGCGACAACCAGGTGAAGATGGCCGAGCTGGCCCGGTCCCATGGCATCCACGTGATGTACCACACCGACGGGGCCGCGCGGATGTTTATCCCCGACCTGCTGGACCGCGTGGGGATCGAGATTCTCAATCCCATCCAGTGGCGGAGCGCCGGGATGGATCGCGCGCGGCTGGTGGCCGATTTCGGCGGCCGGCTGATCTTCCACGGCTCGATCGACAACCAGCGGACGCTGGCTTTCGGCAGCGCCGAAGACGTCGCCCGCGAGGTCCGCGAAAGCATCGAAATCTACCGCCCGGCGCGGTGGATCTGCGCCCCCTGCCACAACCTCCAGCCGATCACGCCGACGGAGAACATCCTGGCGATGTACGAGGCGATCGGCAGCGCGTGAAGCGGGGTCTCCGGCCGGCCGCCGAGTCTGCCGGCTCTGGTCGTCCCCGGCTGCTTCGTGAATGCCGGCAGTTGGGATCTGCACCAGTCCCGTCAGTAGGACTCGATCTCCACCCTCACTCATCCTTCGCCAACTCGGCCATCACCTCATCGGAGATGTTGAAGTTGGCGGAGACATTCTGGACGTCATCGTGGTCGTCGAGGCGCTCCATGAGCCTGAGGATCTTGCGGGCGGCGTCGGCGTCGAGGTCGACGGTCTCGTTGGGAACCAGGCTCAGCTCGCGGACCTCGGTCTCGATGTTGGCGTCGGCCAGGGCCTTGGAGACGGCCTCGAACTGGCCGACGCCGCAGGTGATTTCGAACTTGCCGGCGCCGGCTTTGACGTCGTCGGCCCCGGCCTCGATGGCAATCTCCATCAGCGTATCTTCATCGACCTGGTCGGCGGCGACGATGAACAGCCCCTTCTTCTCGAAATTCCAGGCGACGCAGCCGGTCTTGCCGAGCTTGCCGCCGGCCACCTCGAAGGCCTTGCGAATCTCGGGGGCGGTCCGGTTGAGGTTGTCGGTCAGGCATTCGCAGAGCACGGCGACGCCGCCCGGGCCGTAACCTTCGTAGACGACTTCCTCGAGGTTTCCGCCGTCCAGTTCGCCCGTTCCCTTCTTGATCGCCCGCGCGATGTTGTCTTTGGGCATGCTCACCGCCTTGGCGGCGTCGACCGCGGCGCGGAGGCGGAAGTTGACGTCCAGGTCGCCGCCACCCATCTTCGCGGCGATGATGATCGCCTTGGTGAGCTTGCTCCAGAGCTTGCCCCGCTTCGCGTCGATCAATGCCTTCTTGTGCTTGATGCCCGCCCAGTGTGAATGGCCTGCCATATCAGCGTCCTTGTTGCTCGGATCGAATGCTTCGACTTGGCGTCGTGGCGGATCCTTGCGCCGGTTCCCGACCGGCTTTCCGCCGGGTGTTCGCCGGGCAAAGACCGCCGCGCCGCGCGCGTTACTTGGTTTTTTCCAGCTTGTCGCGGACTCTTTCCGCTGCCTGTTCGTCGCCGGCCTGCTTGAATCGTTCGTAGGATCGCCGCCAGGCCGCCGCCGCCTTGTCGTTCTGCTTGCACCTGGCATAGGCCTCGCCGAGGTGATCGAGCACGACCGGATCGGGCTCGAATTCCGCGGCCTTCTCCAACTCGGCGACAGCCCGCTCGTACTGGCCCTGCCGGAAGAGCACCCAGCCGAGGCTGTCGCGGAATGCGCCGTTGTCCGGTTCGGCCTCGACGGCCCGTTCGATCATCCGCCGGGCGCGGTGGAGGTGCATGTTCTCATCGGCCCAGAGATAGCCGAGGTCGTTCAGCGCGCCGGGGTCTTCGGGGAACTCGTCGAGAACCTGCTGGAGCCATTCGACGGCATCGGGAATTCGCCGCTCTTCGAGGCAGAGGTTGGAGAGGATCATCCGCGACTGGCGGACAATCCGCCGCACCTGCGGGGAGCCGTGCTGATCGTCGAAGCGGTCGACGAGCGCGCGATACGCGGCGGCCGCTTCGGGCTTGCGATCGGCATGGTAGAGAATCCAGGCCACTCGGCTATGGAAGACGGCGGAATCCTCGTCGAGCCGGATCGCCGCGCGCGCCGCGGCCAGGGCCTCGTCCGTCTTCCCGGCCATCTCCAGGGCCGCGGCCAGATAATACTGGAAGACGGCCGCGCGCTGGCCCTCGACTCCCGGCAGTTCGGCGGCCTGGCGGAACACGTCGGCCGACTCGGCGTATTTCTCCGCCTCCAACAGCGCCACGCCCCAATCGAGAAGCCCACTGGCGGCACGTTCGGGAGCCAGACGGAACGCCGCCTGGAACAGGGGGGGAACGTCATCGAAGCGTCCGGCGGCCAGGCCAAGCTGCGCCGCGGCCAGCAGCGCCGCGGCGGCGAGCGGTTCTTCGCTGAGCGATGTTCCGGCGGTTGCGAGGATCGCGCTGACGGTGGACTCGGAGGCGGCGAGCCGCTGCAACCCTTCCCCCAGGGGATCGAGGGAGCCGGCCTTCTCAACGACGGCGGCGAGGACGTCGGCAATCGCCGGGTCGTCGCCGCGGCCCAAATGGATTTCGAGCAGGCGGCGATAGACAGTCAAAGTCGGCGCGTCCTCGACGAGGCCGCGATAGAGCCGCTCGGCCTTCTCGGGCTGGTTTGCAGCGGCGTATTTCTCGGCGAGGAAATAGCGGGCGGCCGTGTTCTCCGGTTGCTGCTGATGGAGTCCCTCCAGATACTCGATGAGTTGTTCTTGGCGGCCGAGTTTTCCGAGGATTTCCTCCAGGAGCAGGCAGCCGGCGAGCCCGTCTTCCTCGGGCCGTTCGTGGAAATAGACCTTCAGGGCGGCGAGCGCGTCTTCGAGGCGGCCGGCGGACTGGTGGAGTCTCGCCTCGTTCAGCGCTGCGCGCCGCGGTTGGGGCGCGGCTCTCTGCGACTGGTCGAAAGCGCGTTTCGCCTCGTCCGTCCGGCCCGCCGAGAGGAAGCACGATCCGATCAATTGGCAGACGGCGGCCTCCTTCTCGAGCAGGGCCTTGCGGGCCTCCGGCGAGAGTTGGAACTTGTCGGGCTCCGCGAGGGCTTCCACCACGCGTGCCAGATAGCCGGCCGCTTTTTCGTATTCTTCGTTGAGGTGGCAGAGCCGTCCGATCTCCAGCCAGAGGATGACTTCGTCGCCGGCGGGGAGAACGGCGGGCGGATCGGCCGCGACGAGCCGCTCGTACAACGCGACGGCCCCTGGCCCCTGGCCTTCGCTCGCCAGGTGCATGGCCATGAATCGCAGGAGCGCCGCATCGGCCCGATTGGCGGGCCGCATCCGTCTTGCGGCGTACTCCGCCATGGCCGGGCGCTTGAGCCGCGCCGAGAGGCGGACGACCGCTCTGGCGGCGTCCTCCGCGGCGGAATCGAAGCGCAGCGTTCGCTGATAGGCGCGGAGCGCCTTGTCGTACAGCGGCCGGGCCAAATCGGTCTTGCCGCTCCGCCATGCACGGTCGCCGCGATCCTCCAGTTCGTGGGCCAGGCTGAACAGAGCCAGGGCCTCGACCCTGTCTTGTTCCGCTTCGCTCGGGGGCCGCTGCGGGATGAACCGGGCGCAGGGTTCCTCGAATGGGAAGGCATCGAGGGGATCGCCGGCCGCCGGCGCGTCTCCGGGCTCGGCGCCGGGCGGAGAGGCTCCGGCCGGCGTCCATCCGGAGGCCGGCAACAGGCTGAGCGCGATCAGCAAAGGGGAGTACCAAGAGAAGCGAAACGGCACCGTGCGCCTCCTTCCCGCGGCCAAACGATCAGCGGGGCTTCTTTTTCGACAGTCCTTTGGTTGCCGAGCGTTTTGCCGCGGGTGCGGACTTGGCGGGCTTGTTCGCGCCGCCCGTTGACTTTCCCCTGGCGGGCGTCTTCTTCCCTTCAGCGGCATCCCTGGCCGGTTTGGCCTGGACCTTGGGCTTGGGGGCTGCGGTCTTCTTCGCGGCGGCTTTCTTCGGCTTCTGCTCGGCCTTGGGGGTGGCCGCCGGCGGCTTGGCGGGGGCCGCCGGGGATGGAGCAGCCTGCCCGGGCGTCTCGGGGGCTGCCCGACTGCGCCGTTTCGGCAATCGGGGCGCGGCTTGCGGATCGATCTCGAGCAGGCACTTGCGCAGTTCGGGCTTGTGGGGCGTGGCCGTGAAATCGACGGCGAACTGGTGGAGCAGGGAGGCAAACTCGATACCCTTGTTCTTCGCCACCGAGCGTTCCAGCCCGGGCACGCTCCCCGCCTTGAGGTCTTTGGGTTTTGCCAGGTCGAGGATTTCCATCACGCTGATCGCGGCCGCGTCGACGGGAATCGCGTGCCCCCCGAGAGCGACCTGCATGACGTAGGCGACGGCAAAGCTGGTGGCGCCCTTGATCTTTTGCAGTTGCTCGGTGGCCGGGCCGAGGTTCTCCTTGCGGAGTTCCTCCAGGTCGAATGCGTACTTCGTTTCGAAGACCGACTGGAGAATCTCCTTGATCCGCTGTGCCGCCCGGGTCGGGTCCGGCAGGCAGGAAATCTCTTCGGCGAGTTCTCGGATCGTGGTCACGCGGACTTCGTTCCAGTCGAAGAAATTATGGACCAGTGCCGCGAAAGCCTGCTCGGCGGCATCGTACTTGGCGTCTTCCAGGCACGCGGCGAAGAGGAGATGCTCGATGACGGACCTCTGCGGGTCGGGGGCCACGAGTTGGTAGCCAGCCTTTTTCAGAACCTTCTGGATCTTGTTGATCTTCGTGCTTCGACTGCTGGTTGCCATGGGTCCTGCCGTCAGTTATCCACAGAAAAATTCAAGCATGCTTCACGGAATGCCGCCTGCGAGCCGCGCGGCGCTACCGATTCGCCTCTCCATCCGTCTCGCTCTCCTCGTCCGCGCCGGCCGCGTCCTGCTCTTCCGGTTCGCCGCCTTCGGGCGGGCGCGTTTCATCCGGTGGCAAAACCTCCTTGAGAATTCGTGAAATCTCGATCGACTTCTTCACGCCGTCGTCCAGGAAGAACTCGATCTTCGGCGTGTAGCGGGTGTTGATCCGGGCGGCGCATCGGGCTTGCAGGAAACCGGCGGCGCTCCGCAGGCCACGGAGGCTCAACTGTTGCCTGGTTTCATCGCCCATCACCGAGACGTGCACCTTGGCGTGGCGCAGGTCTCCCGAGACCTCGACGTAGGTCACGGTCACGTCGCGGATTCTCGGGTCCTTCAGGTCGGCGAGGATCGCCATGCCAACCACCTCGCGGATTGCCTCAGCCGCTTTTTGAGCCCTGCGCGACGGCATTGCCACTCCCAACATGCGAAAGACAAGTAACTATCTGCGGAGATTGCCCGCCGCCGGCCAGGGACGGATTGCCTCGGTCTGCTCCGTCTTCCGCGGCGATGAACCTGGCGCGGCCGCCGCCGGAACGCAGCGGCGGATGGCGCGGCGATCAGAAGGTTCTCGCCACCTCCTCAATCTTGTAGGCTTCGAGGATGTCGCCTTCCTTCAGGTCGTTGAAACCGCCGAGTTTCATGCCGCATTCGTACCCTTCGCGGACCTCGCGGGCGTCGTCTTTCTCGCGCTTGAGGGATTCCAGCGAGTAGTCGCCGATAATCCGGCTCTCGCGGATCACGCGGATTCTGGCGTCGCGCTGGATGCTCCCGGCGAGAACGCGGCAGCCGGCGATCGTGCCCAAACGGCTGATCGCGAAGGTCTTCTGCACCAGCGCGCGGCCGAGTTCCGCTTCGCGTTTCTCCGGCCGCAGCATGCCTTCGAGGGCGGCCTTCAGATCGGACGTGATTTGATAGATGATGTCGTAGCGGCGAATCTGGACGCCGCGGTTTTCAGCCAGCACCCGGGCGCTTTCCTCGGGGACGACGTTGAATCCGATGATCACGGCATCCGACGCGCTGGCCAGCGTCACGTCGGCTTCGGTGATTCCGCCGACCGAGGCCTGGAGGATCTTGATCTGGACCTCGGGGTGCTGGAGCTTGGTCATCTCCTTCTTGATCGCCTCGATCGAACCGCGGACGTCGGCGCGGAGAATGATGTTCAGCGTGCGGACCTGCTGCTGGCTGATCCGCTCGCTGAGCGTCTCCAGCGTGACCTGGGGCATCGTGACCCGCAGCTCTTCCTTCCGCTGGTGGGCGGCGCGCTCCTCGGCGATCTGCCGCGCTTCGGGAATCGTCGGCACGACATAGAAGCGGTCGCCCGCGCCGGGCGCCACGTCGAGCCCGGTGAGGTTGGCCGGGAAGGAAGGGCCGGCCTCCTTGACCCGCCTGCGGGGATTGAGCGTGTCGTACATCGCCTTGATGCGGCCGTGGGCCGCGCCGCAGACGACGATGTCGCCGACATGCAGGGTTCCACGGTCGACGAGCACCTTGCAGACCACACCGCGCCCCTGCTGCACCTCCGCCTCGAGGCACACCCCGGACCCCGGAGCGTCGGGATTGGCCTTGTACTCGTTGAGCTCCGCAACCGTCAGGATCGTGTCGAGCAGCTCGTCGATGCCCGCGCCGGTGATCGCGCTGGTGCGGACGACCTCCACGTCGCCACCCCACTCGCTGGGCAGCAGTTCGGCGGCGGCCAGCTGCTGGTACGCCCGATCCGGGTTGGCGCCGGGCAGATCGATCTTGTTCAGGGCGACGACGATCGGGACCCCGGCGGCCCGGGCGTGGCTGATGGCCTCTTCGGTCTGGGGCATGACGCCGTCGTCGGCGGCCACGACGAGGACCGCGATGTCGGTGCAGTTGGCGCCGCGGGCGCGCATCTCCGTGAAGGCTTCGTGGCCCGGCGTGTCGACAAATGCGATCGGCCGTCCGTCCTTCTTGATCCGGTAGGCGCGGATGTGCTGCGTGATCCGACCCTTTTCGGTCGAGACAACGTCGATGTTGATGATCCGGTCGAGCAAGGAGGTCTTGCCGTGGTCGACGTGGCCGAGAAACGTGACCACCGGGGGGCGGGGCTTGAGCGACGCGGAGTCGTCCTTGATGTTGTGGAGTCTTTCCATCAACTTCTCTTCGGCCGAGGCCGCCTTGCGGAAATCGACCTCGATCTCCAGGGCCGTGGCCAGCAGTTCGGCGGTCTCCAGATCGAGTTGGTCGGTGATGCGGAGGAGCTTTTCATACTCGAAGAGTTTGCGTTGCACGTCGGCCACGGGCAGCCCGAGGCTCTCCGCGAAGCTCTTGACGGTGCAGGGCAGGTCGACCACGACATTGTGCTTTCGGGGCGCGGCGGTGCTCACATTCCCGGTGCGGCGGAGCCGGCGGGCCAGGCGGGGCGAAATCTCTTCCTCGTCGCCTGCTCGGCGCCGCGTCGTGGCGGCGCCGGATCGTTTACGCTTCAGTTGGCGCTGCTCGCGCCCGCCCAGGGTGCTGCCAGCATTGCCGAGCGGGCCGGCTGCGCGTTTGCTTCTCTTGCCGCGATCCTTGCCGCCCTGCCCGGTCTCAGACAACGCGGCGCCGGGCTCGGCCTCGATCGGCTTCTTGGCCGGCGCCTTGCGCTTCTTCTCGTGCTGGCGGAGTTGTTCCGAAAGAGGCCGTCCACCGGCCTTGCCGGGCCGCAGGGCGCCGGGCGGCAGGCGCAAGTCGGGCTTCTGGGCGCGAGGCTCTTCCTTCTTTTTGGCGGCGGGTCGTTTCGGCGCCGGCATCGGGGCGAGCTTGATCGACAGCCCCCCCTTATCGGCCGAACCGCGGCCGCCCTCCTCGCCCGGCGATTTCTTGACCGGAGCGCCCTTGTCGGGGCGGGACCCGAGAACCGGAATCCTCTTGTCGGCGGCGGCAGCGGGGCCGATGTAGTCCTCGCGGCGCACGGCACCGGCTGGCCGCGGCGGCGGCGTCGGGGTCACCGTGGCTGGGATCGGCGTCTCCGGCGGCGGCGAGGCAGGCGCCGCGGGGGGCGAAACCTGTGCGGCGGTTGGGGTCCCTGTCGGGGCGGCCGGCGTCTCCGGCGTTTCGGAGGGCGGCGGCGCCGTCGGCGTCACGGAGGTTGTCGGGGTAACGGGCACCGTGGGAGTGACGGGTGGGGGGGCCTCGCTGGGCGCGGCGATCTCAGCGGCGGGCGGCGGCTCGGGGGCGGATGGCTGTGAGACCGGCCGGATCGTGGGAGGCAGGGCCCGAACACGGCCAAGAGGTTTTTCCTCGCGTTTCGGGGGTTCCATCCGGGGAGGGACGGGCGCTGCAGGCCGCCTGGCCCCGCCGAGATGCTCGCGGATGGCGACCACCTGTTCGTCGGACAGGCTCGCCAGCGCGGATCCCTTGCCCTCGATGCCGAGTTTCTTGCAAGCATCGACCAGGATCTTGTTGTCGACCTTTAGCTGTTTCGCTAATTGGTAGATGCGAATCGCCAAATCGTGTTCTCGCTTTCCATTGCCGATCAAGATCGGCACCAACCGTAATCGGACAGGAATAGATTAGTGCCGCATGTTTCGTGTCTCCCTCGAATGATGACGCATCGGCAGAGCAAATTACAAAACGACCCCGCCGGCTCAAGACGTCCGTGAGTAGACCGCTCATTGCCCTTCAGCCGGGTCTCGTTGGGAGGGCTGCTCCCCGTCCGGCTCAGGATTGTCTTGTTCTTCCGCAGCGCTGCCCGCCGCTGTCTCCGCCGCCTCGCCGATTTCAGCCGCTTCAGCCGCTTCGGCCGCCTCGGCTGCTTCGGCCGCCTCGGCCGCCTCGGCCGCCTCGGCTGCTTCGGCCGCTTCGGCTGCTTCGGCCGCCTCCCTTCGATCCTGTTCCCGCTGCCGCCGACGCTCCTGTTCGGCCGCCTTTTCCGCGGCTTCGGCCCGCTCTTCCGCTTGTTCGACAATATGGTCGACTTGCTCTCGCGTCAAGTCTCCCATCTCCATCAAATCTTCCGGTTCGATGATCGAGAGATCGTCGTAGGTGAGGAAGCCTTCGCCGACCAGGCGGTCGGCGAGTTCCTCGTCGATTCCGTCGATTTGGGTGAATCCGACCAACGCGTTTTCAAGTTGTTCCTCCAACTCTTCGCGGGTCATGATCTCGATGTCCCACCCGCAGAGCTTGCTGGCCAAGCGCACATTCTGCCCGCGGCGTCCGATGGCCAGCGATAACTGGTCTTCGCGGACCAAAACGATTGCCCTGCCGAGCATCTGGCAGAGGATGACCTCGTCGACCTCGGCCGGTTGGAGCGCGTTGGGGATCAGCACCTGCAAGTCGTCGCTCCAGCGAACGATGTCGATCCGTTCGCCGGACAACTCGTCAACGATGTTCTTGATGCGGTTCCCGCGGACGCCGACGCAGGCCCCCACGCAGTCGACGCGCTGGTCGGTGCTGCTGACGGCGATCTTCGTGCGGTAACCCGGCTCGCGCGCCTTGGCCTTGACTTCAATCACGCCGTCGCTGATTTCCGGGATCTCCTGCTCGAACAAGCGCTCGACCAGGGAAGGGCGAATTCGGCTGAGGATGATCTTGACGCGCGAGCCCTGCTTGCGGACCTCGCAGACGGTGGCGCGCACGCGTTCGTTGTTGTGGTGCGTTTCGCCGGGAATCTGCTCGCTCTTGGGCAGGATTGCCTCGGTGTTTCCAAGGGATACCGCCGCGGTGCCCCCCTCGTAGCGCTGGATGACACCGGTCACGAGTTGGTCGCGCAATTCGTCGTACTCTTCGTAGAGCGCGTCGCGCTCCGCCTCGCGAATCCTCTGGATCATGACCTGCTTGGCGGTTTGAGCGCCGATCCGCTCTGCCATTTCGGTCGGATCCATGGGGGCCCCGTTGCGCGTCCCGGTGATCGAACCATCGGTGCGGTCGATCTGGACAACGATCTCCTGATCTTCGCCGAAGTGCTTCTTCGCCGCCGAGACCAAGGCCGCCTCGATTCCCTCGAAGACGATTTCTTTATCGATGTTTTTGTCGCGGTGGATCGTGTCAACGATCCGCAGCACTTCGCTCGGGTTCATCGAGTTTCACTTTCCCTACCCACAATCGGGGGGGTTACACCCATGCAAGAACGAACAATTCCAGGCAATCCGCCGCTCGCTGCCGGGTACCGCGAGGCGACTGCCTTGACAATCTAAATTGTTGTGCTGCAATCGCTTACAGCAAAGAGACACCGGCCGCGCATAGACACCCCGAGCGCAAAATCGCTCAGCAGCGACTGACGTAATCTGGTAAAGATAACGGCCGGAAGCAGGGGTGTCAAGCCAATGCCCCCGCACGACCGGGGTAAAGCAGCTGGCAGAGAAGCACCTGTTGCCGGGGGGCCACGGCGGGCGCGCGGGCCGATTCGGTGGATTCAGCCGACGGGGCCTAGACCGCCTGGACGATCGCCGCGCTGGCCTGCCCTTGGGGGGTGACACTCACATTCAGGAGCGAATCACCGGGCGGTTGTCCCCGGTCGACGACCACCCGAATCGGGCACTCCGGGTCGGGCGTTTCGAAATTGAGGACGGGAAACAGAGTCTGATGGTGCAGGGAGAGGATTCCCGCAATCAGCTCGACTATCCCGCTGCCGGCGCCCAGATTCCCGAAATAGCTCTTGGCGGCCGTCACGGGGACAGCCTGGGACCGCTCGCGGAAGACGCGCCAGATCGCCTGGGCCTCCTCCTGATCGGATTGCCGGGTCGCCAGGCCATGGGCCTGGATATGGCCGATCTGGTCGGCCGTCAAACCGCTGGACTTGAGCACGGTCTGTAGTGCGGTGGCGATGGCCTCGCCACGGCGGGCGACGAGTTTCGGCCCGACGGACGCCGAGGACGCCGCGCCGAGCACCTTGCCGAAGACGGCGGCCCCGCGCCGCCGGGCGTGGGACTGCTCTTCGAGGACCAGCGCGCCGGCCCCCTCGCCGAGCACCATGCCGCTGCGATTCAGGTCAAAAGGCCGGCAGGCCTTGTCCGGCGGCAGATCGCCGCGGGCCAGTTCTTCGTTCTGGATCACGTGGATCATCTTCATCGGATGGAGCCGCGTGCCGGTCGCCCCAGCGATCATCACCTCGGCCCGATCGCGGGCAATCGCCTGGTAGGCTTCGCCGACGGCCACGTTGGCCACCGCCTCGCGGAGGGTCAGGGAGTTGTTCGGGCCGCGGAGGTCGTTGTAGATCGCGATGTGGCTGGCCGGCATGTTGGGCAGGTACTTCAACAGCCAGAGCGGCGACATCTTGGGCAGGCCGTCGACCGGCCAGCGCGTGGCATCGAACTGGCCGTCGTCCGTCAGGCATTGGACGACGCCTTCGGTGAAGTCGTCGGCAAGCGTGAGCATGTAATCGCTGCCGAATGCCACCCCGGTCCGCTCCGGGGCGAAATCGCCGGGCGCAAGCGCTGCGTGGCTGAGCGCTTTCTGCGCGACGGCGACCCCCATCTGGCACTCGCGGCACATGACCTTCAGACCCTTGCGAATCGCCTTCTTCTGCTCCTTGGCGAGCGGACCGAAATCCTCGATGTCGCCGCGGAACTGGTGTGCCTCGGCGGCAATCGAAAGTGGGAACGTGCCGTCGGGCACGGCCGTCAAGCGGCCGACGCCGCTGCGCCCTGCCGCCAGGGCCTGCCAGAATGTCTCCAGGGAGTCGCCCAGGGGACTTACCAGGGCCATTCCCGTGATCACCACCTCGCGAAGCTTCTCCGTCATGGTCAATCCGTGGTTGCGTCGGGACAAAGGTGCGGAATCAGGCCGGGCGGTCAGTAGCGACCGCGATAGGTTTCGCCGGGGCGCGCCGCGGTGGCCGCGGCCGCCGTCTCGCTGAGGTCCGCCTTCGTCTCGACGAACACCAGCAGATCGGCGCGATTCCCCTCGGGCGACAAGCCCAGCGGCAGGGCCAGTCCGATCGGCTTGCCCTCGCTCGGGGAGGGGTGGGGGACCATCCCCAGGCCGACCAGGAGGACCTTGTCCGCCGGCCATTGAAAGCGTTCATGAAACTGGAACTGGGCGAGTTGCGGCACCTCGATCTTAGCGCGTTGACGCGGCGCCACGGGCGTGGGCACATCGAGCATCACCGGGACCATCTTCTCCACCTGGTCGATCTGGCATTTGAGCACGGCGTCGATCGAGCGTCGGTCAACGGAGACGAGCGGGGTGAACTCAAGGGAGAACCCCTCGTCGACGACGGCCGTCTCCGACTGGTAACCGGGCCACGCGTTGCCGGTCAGCCGTGCGTCGCGCACATAGTACGTTCCGCGCGTCGCGGCAATCACCGAGGATTGGCCGTTGCTGACCATCCGCTGGGGAGAACTCAGCTCGCGGAAATCCGTCCTGCGGCGAAGATCGGCAACCAGCGTGGCGGCTGTCTCCCGTTCGAGGAGCCAGGCCTGGACCCCCGGCGTCCGGACCTCCAGGGGTTGCAGGACCTGCCGCGCTCGAATCCGCCAGTTGGGGCTGTTGACCGTCACGACGCGGAGGCTGAAGGAGTGGGAGTCGGCCTCGTTGCTGACGAAGCGGTCGACGATGTCGGCGACGATTTCCTGCATCGCCGGGGTATGGTAGACATGCAGCGTGCGCCGATCGGCGCTCAAGATCGCCAGGGGCTCGCCGTGCCAGACCTCATAGCCGGTCTCGCGGAGGATCCAGTCGACGATCGCCTGCTCCGGCCGGTTGGTCGAGGCCACCCGCAGGGTGTAGGGAGTGATGTCGTATTCGCGCCAGAGTTGTCCCTGCTCGTTGGGCAACGTCCCCTTGCCCGCACTGACCTTGGCAATCCGCGGTTTCGCGGCACCGGGCGGGTCGGCCTTGGCGGGGGCCGTGGAAGGGGAAGAGGAAGGCCCTGCCGCCGGTTCGCCGGCGGATCGCCAATCCTCGGCGGTTGCCGACCGGCGAGGCGTCTCCAGGCTCGCCAGGCCGATCGCAGCGGCCAACAAAAAGGTCCATGCGTGCTTCGGAGTCATCCTTCAGCCTCCCTGCCGAACGGTTGCGGGACGAATGCCGCCGTCTCCGGCGCCCGCGGGCGTCCGCGTCGCCGCAGGGCTGGTCATGGGCGTGCCGGTCGCGCCGATCCAGGCATTCGCGGATTGCTTCATGGCGACGGAAACAACGGGGGCAGCTTGCGGAGAGGAATATAGGCAGGATCGCCGCGGGAGACAAGACCGATGTTGCCGCGAATCCCCCGCCGGCCGACCCAGCGGGGCGGTGCGGGGAGCGGATTGCCTCGCCGGGGGGCTTCATTCGCCGCGGGCGGCGTCACGAACCATTGCGGAGTGTGCCGGCCACGAGCGACACGTTGTGCCCGCCGAAACCGAAGCTGTTGGACATCACGACCTGGATGCCACGCTCGCGGGGGACGTTGGGCGTGTAATCGAGGTCGCAGTCGGGATCGGGCGTCTCATAGTTGATCGTCGGGGGGATCAGCCCGCGGTTCAGGGCGAGCACCGAGAGGGCCATTTCGATGCCGCCACTGGCGCCGAGTGAGTGGCCCAATTGGCTCTTCGTGCTGGAGATGCTGATGGATTTTGCGTCTTCGCCGAAGACCGAGCGGATGGCCTGGGTCTCCGCCTTGTCGCCGAGCGGGGTGCTTGTGCCATGGGCATTGATGTAGTCGACGTCCGCCGGCGCGATCCGCGCGTCCTTCAAGGCCAGTTCCATCGCCTTGGCCGCGCCGATTCCGTTCGGGTCGGGTTGGGTGATGTGCCCCCCGTCGGCGCTGACGCCACAGCCGAGCATTTCGGCGAGGATCGTGGCGCGGCGCCGCCGGGCATGCTCCAATTCTTCGAGGACGAGAATCCCGGCCCCCTCGCTGAGGACGAACCCGTCGCGGCCCCTGTCGAAGGGGCGGCTTGCGCGGGCCGGTTGGTCGTTGCGTTCGGACAGCGCGCGGAGGGCGCAGAACGCGCTCATTCCCATCGGAGTGACCGCCGCCTCGCTGCCTCCGGTGATGATCACCTCGGCCTCGCCGTACTGGATGGCCTTGACCGCGTCGGCCATTGCGTTCGAGGCGCTGGCGCAGGCAGTTGCCACGCCGGCGTTCGGGCCGCGGAGGCCGAACTGGATCGAGACATGGCCGCTGGCGGCATTCAGCATCATCTTCGGGATCGTGAAGGCGGAGACCTTGTCGGGACCTTTCTCCAGAAGCCTCGTATGCTGGACCTCGATCTCGCGCAATCCGCCCACGCCCGACCCGATGATCACGCCGCAGCGATAGGGGTCTTCCCGCGAGGTGTCCAGCCCGGAGTGCTTGACGGCATCGATTGCCGCGACGACCGCAAACTGGGCGAAGCGGTCGAGCCTCTTGGCCTCCTTCGTCGGCAGGTACCCGTCGCAGGACCAGTTGAGGACCTTTCCGCCGATCCGCGAGCGAAACTGGGAGCAGTCGAAGTCTTCGATGGCGCGGACGCCGCTCTCGCCATTGCAGATGCGAACCCAAACATCTTCGAGATCGCAGCCTAGCGGGCTGACGACGCCGAGCCCGGTTATGACGACGCGACGTTTCATGGAAAACCGATGCAGATCGTGATAGGGGGACTAGGCTTGCAGAAGCAGAGGCGCGCCGCTTCGCTGGGTGAGGCGAAGCGGCACGTTGGAGAATGCAGCGCGGCGCGGGCTCAGTGTTCGCCGGCGTCGACTGCCGCCTGGATATGGTCAATCGCCTGACCGACCGTCTGGATCTTCTCCGCCGCGTCGTCGGGAATGTTGATGTCGAACTCCTCCTCCAACTCCATGACCAGTTCGACGGTGTCCAGGGAATCCGCGCCCAGGTCGTTCACGAAGTGCGTTTCGCGCTTCACCTGGCCCCTGTCAACGCCCAACTGTTCGGTGACAATATCAATGACTCGTTCTTCAACTGAGGCCACCGTTCCGGTCCTCCTAGCTTCCTCGAAATCGCGGCCGCGAAGGGTCGCTTCCGCTCTGATACAGAACCTGTCCAAAACACCAATCGTGCAAACCACGCCGCGGCATCGGCAATTTTCCGGCGCCGCGGCGGCGATGCCCAACCAAGGCACGCGCTCGACCTCCGTCCAGACCCTCAAGATATAGCGACTTTTTCGGTGGCTGTCTATATCAGGGTCGGCCATTCTGGGTAGCCTGCGCTGTTTAACGCCCGCTGCAAGGCCGCGCCCAGGACCGCCCAATCCGGCAGACCCGTCTGCGCGGATGAACGGGATATCGGCTTCTAAACCATTAGCCCCCCATCGACGACCAGGACGTGCCCGGTAATGAAACTGGCAGCGTCGCTGGCGAGAAAGAGCACGGCGTCGGCGACGTCCTGGGGGGAGCCGAGCCGGCCCAGGGGGGTCTCCGCCTTGATCTGTTCGATGACTTCGTCGCCGAGCTTCGCCGCCATGTCGGTGGCGATGAACCCCGGAGCCACGGCGTTGACCGTGATGTTGCGTTTCGACAACTCGCGCGAGACCGTCCGCGTCAGTCCGATGACCCCCGCCTTCGACGCCGAGTAGTTCGCCTGTCCGGGATTGCCCATCATTCCCGAAACGCTGGCGATGTTGATGATCCGGCCCCGTTTGCCCTTGATCATCGGTTTGGCCGCTGCGCGCGTGAACAGGAACGTGCCGCGGAGATTGATGCCGAGCACGAGGTCCCATTCCTCATCCTTCATCCGCAAGACGACATTATCGCGGGTCACCCCGGCATTGTTGACGAGGATGTCCAGCCGTCCCCACTTGCCGACAACCTCGCCGACCACGGCGGTGACGCGCTGGCCGTCGGTGACGTCGCACGGAAAGGCCGCCGCCATGCCCCCGGCGGCGGTGATCCGTTCGACCGTCTCGGCGAGCAGACCTTCGTTCACGTCGACACACGCCACCTTGGCGCCGCTGGCCGCGATATCTCGCGCAATCGTCTGCCCGAGGCCGCGGGCGGCCCCGGTCACGATCGCCACCTGGTCGGCAAGGTCGACGGACAGGCGCCGATTGGATTGTTCAGTCATCAGTAACGCTCCCCGACTCCGATCGCTGGCGGGACCCGACGAACCGGTCGAATCGGCCAGCTCGATTGAGGCTTCTAGACATCCATGGTTTGGCAGGAGACTTTTCGATCGATTCTCCGCAGCAGTCCGCGGAGGACCCGTCCGGGGCCGACTTCGTAGAACTGGTCGAAGCCCTGGCTGAGCAGATAGCGCATCGAATCCTCCCAGAGGACGGGTTGGAGGACCTGCTTGATCAGCAGTTGGCGGATTTCCTCCGGATCGTCGTGGGGCCGAGCGTCGACGTTGGAGATCACCGTGAGATTCGGCTTGCGGAGGACGACCCCTTCCAGCGCGTCGGCGAGACGCTCGTCGGCGGGCCGCATGATTTCCGTGTGAAATGCCCCGGCAACCGCCAGGGGGACGGCCTTCATCGCGCCGGCTTTGATCGCCGCTTCCGCCGCGCGCTCGCAGGCCTCGTTGACCCCGGAAACGGCGATATTGCCCGGGCAGAGCAGGTTCGCGATCTCCAGGATCTGGCCTTCGCGGGCGCGTTCGCAGAGGGCTTCCACCTCGACCCGCTCCAGGCCGAGGATGCTGACCATCCCACTGGGAGTCGCGTCGGCCGCTTCCTGCATCGCGGCGCCCCGCTTCTGCACGAGGGTCAGGCCGGTCTCAAAGTCGAGGACGCCGGCGAACGTCATCGCCGTGTACTCGCCCAGGCTCAGGCCGGCGGCAGCCTCGCAGGCCAGCACGACTTCCGGCGATTCCGAACGCAGCGATTCCAACGCAGCCAGACTGGTCACGAACAGCGCAGGCTGGCTGCAAATCGTCGAATCCAATTGTTCGGCCGGCCCCTGAAAACAGAGCTTCGCCAAGTCGTAGCCGAGAATCTCGCCCGCACGATCATAGAGTTGCCGCGCGCCGGGAACGGTCTCGTAGAGCCGCCGCCCCATGCCGACGTTCTGGGCCCCTTGCCCCGAGAATAAGAACGCAATCCGACTCACGGTGTAAACCCTCTGAGAACGCGATTCCCGGAGACGCACTTCCAGGTCCGCATCGCCAACACGTCAACCGGCGCGGCAATCGCCCCGTGCGGGAATGTTTCAGGACTTCGGTTCGACAACTTTGCGGCCCATATAGTAGCCGCAGTTGGGGCAAACGGCGTGCGGCGGCACGACTTTGCTGCACTCCGTGCAATAGTTCAACGGGAGGGGCCTCTTGCGGTCGTGAGCACGCCGCGACCCCGTCCTGGAATTCGAATGCTTGCGCTTGGGGACTGCCATCGTACGAAGGGTTTCCTGCTGAGGTGTTGCGGCCGGTAACATCCGCCGGCTCGCGGGCGGGGCGACGATTGACTGCCCGCGAGGGCCGCCGCCGGTCGTGTCCGGGGGCCCCTCCGCCGACGAACTCCCATCGACCGGGTGCGTTCAGCCGATATGCAAACCAGCAAGTTTAGAGGGGCCCGACTGGCCTGTCAACCGACCCGCCGGATTCACGGGGGGTGCCCCTCCAATCGGCCCACGCCCGGCCGCAGGGTCTCCGTCGCCCCTGTTGTTGCCGCAACTCCAGCTGCGGGCAGGTCCGCGGCCCCCCACCGAGCAGGGGCGGTCGCTGGCGGTTCAAGCCGACTGGGGTTAGGCCACCGTGGGGCCTTCGGGCCTGCTTGTGCCACCAGATCGGGTGGTGTTGGGGGCAGGGCAGCCGCGCCCACGCCGGGCCGCTTGCCCGCCGGCTATTCTGCCCAAGGAATTGGCGCCCGCCGAAGGCACGGGATCTCGCGCGCGCCGAGATAGGATTGAAGGCTGGCGGCCAGTTGTCGGGCGGCGTCTTCCACGACGCTGCGCCGGCGGTCGCGATTGCTCCGAGGGCGGACCGTGACCTCGATCCGGGTCTCCGCCGCCGGTCGCGACTCGCCGCCGCGCTGTCTGGGCTCGGCATCGGCTCCCATCCGCAGGGCGACGACCAGGGGGATGCAACGGTCGCCCCGGCGGCGCAGCGGCAGGCTGCTGTTGGCAACGACCAGCGTCAGATGCGCCTCGCCCCGGTCGACGACCTGGGCCTGGTGGTCGGCGATGAAGCCGGCGAGTTTCTCGCGGACAACCGCCGGCGGCATGGGAGTGGCGAACGAGGTCGAGAGGCAGACCGCCGTGCCGCCGTCCACCAGGCGCCCGGCCGCCGGTTCCTGGTCGGACTGCGCGGTTCTCGCGCCGGCGCCCAACTGGACCACGGTATTGCGGCCCTTTTCCTTGGCGATCAGCAATCCCCGATCGGCCCGGCGGAGCATTGTCTCGGCGGTGTCGCCGGGTTGGATTTCGGTGACGCCGAAACTCGCTGTCACGCTGCGGCCACCGAGGGAGGGCTGCGGTGTCTGGGCGAGCCGGCCGCGGATTTGATCGGCTCTTCGGGCAGACGCCCCGTTGCCGCAATCGGCGCACAGCAGGACGAACTCCTCCCCTCCGTAGCGCGCTACCAGGTCGCCGGGCCGGCAGGACGATGCCAACAGGGTGGCCAGGCTCTTGATCACTTCGTCGCCGGCCTGATGGCCGAAGGTGTCGTTGATGCTCTTGAAGTAGTCGAGGTCGCAGATGATCAGGCTGCACGCAACCTGCTGTTGCCGGTGGGTCCTGACAAACTGCTCGAATACGCGGTCGAACTCGGCGCGGTTGGCCACTTGCGTGAGCGGATCGCGGGTCGCCTTGGCGTGCAATCGCTGGCAGCGCTCTTGGAGCGAGATTTCCGGCGACGCGTCGTGGAGGACGAGGACCGCGCCGAGAATCGTTCCAGCCGAATCGGCGACGGGGATCGTGTGGCTATCGACCGACACGCGGTCGCGGTTCCGGGCCGCGATGCTCAGGCGGCGGAGCGAATGGGCGCCGGAGACGATCGCGTTGTTCACGGGGCATTCGTCCGCGCCGATGGCGTCTCCCTTCTCGCTGCGCATGCTGAGCAGTCCCGGCGCCCAGAGGCGGTCGCAGATGCTCGCGCCGGCAATGCCCGTCAGCCGCTCCGCGCCGTGGTTCCAGCGGAGAATCCGCAGCGAGGCGTCGATGAAGACGACCGCGTCGTGCATGTTATCGAGCAGCCGGTCTTTGAAAAACCGCATCTCGGGGCGGTCGCCGCTGCACGAGGAGCAGTCCGTCAAGGCCCAGTAGGAATTGGGGATTTCGGGCGCCAGCGGGGGGATTCCGCGCCGGGACACGTTCTCGCGAAAACACCCCAGCGTGCTCGCGGGGAATCGGGCGAACAGGCGGACCAGCGCCGGGTCGAATTGGGTTCCGGCGGAGCGGAACAACTCGATCCCGGCGCGCTCCAGCGACATGGCCGGCCGGTAGACCTGTTCGGTGATCATCGCGTCGAATGCTTCGACGATCGCGATCAGCCGCGATCCGAGGGGAATCGCCTCACCACGGAGGGGGTAGCCCGGACGCGACCCGTCGTACCAGGCGGGCACGTGCTCGACGATCTCCTCGACGCGGGAATCGGCGGAAGCGGAGCGGAGAATCGCGGCGCTCATTCTCCGCGCCTGGTCCATCCGCCGCGTTTCCTCGGGATCGAGGTTGCCGGGCTTGCCGAGGATTTCATCGGGCACGCCAAGGATGCCTACGTCGTGGAGCAGCGCGGCAATCTCGATTGGCTCGCGCTCGTGGTCCGGCAGATCGAGTTCGCCCGCCCACCCGGAGACGATCAGGGCAACCCGCAGCCCGTGCGAGGCCGTTCGGCCCGACTTGCAGCGGAGGGCCACGTAGAGACTGCTCACCGCGCCGCGCGGAGCGGCGTCCGGCGGGGCGGCGATCTCCGCCGCGCCGCCATTCGCGGCGGCCCGCATGTCCAGCCCCAATTCGGCCAGCAAGGCCGCGAGCGGCGAGATCGATTGGGGCAAGGGCGCTGGCAACGAAAGGCCGCTTCCGAGCGGGAAAAGACTGGCTTGCGAATCCGTGGTGTCGGTCATTGTCTTCGAGCGTGCGTAGGTGTCGGCATCGAAGAAGACAGGCTGCTGCGTGGCGGGCAATGCGGGCAAGAAGCCTGCGGCTGGGCGTTTGGGGGCGGCGGCCTGCTCCTTCCAAAGCAACCCTAGGGCGCTTTCCGCCCAAGGTCAAACTGCTCACCACGCGCCGGGGCAGCCCACTTCGCGCTTCGAAAATCGATGCCGGCAGGCGTCAGAAACCTGCCTGTGGCGAAGCCGCGCGCTGCGAAAAGCTAGCCTGCGCTCCACGCGAGTGGGCGATGGGCAGCGGAAGGCCAGCAGGCGATTGCCGGCGAGCGGCTTGCCGGCGGGGGAGGGATCGGATACGCTGCCGTCGTCGAACGCCGGATTGCGGGCCGTGGGAGTCTGACGCAAGGCAGGACCGCATCCCGCCGGCGGCGGGCCGTGCCGCCGGCAAGGATCGGGCCGCAATGCGGATTGCCACGCGCGTCTGGCCTCGTCGCGGACCAAGGGAGCTCTGGAAATGAAACTGGTGTCGTTTCGGGTGGGCGGAGAAGGGCGGATCGGGATTCTGCGCGGGGATCGGGTGTTTGACCTCAGCAAGGCGGATCCCGGCCTGCCGCGGTGCCTGCGCGGGTTGTTGGAGATGGGGGCCGAAGGGCTGCGGCGCGCTGCACTTGCCGCCGAGGGCGAGCTCGAGGCCCTGGCCCTGGATCAGGTCGAGCTGCTCCCGCCCGTGCCCAAACCGGAAAAGATCATCTGCGTGGGGCTGAATTATGCCGATCATGCCGCGGAAAGCGGGATGCGGCCGCCGCGCGAGCCGGTGATCTTCAATAAGCTGCCCACGACGCTCCGCGGCAGCGGGGACCCGATCGTTCTGCCGGAGCTGAGCCAAGAGGTCGACTACGAGGCGGAACTGGTCGTCGTCATCGGCATCGGCGGGCGGGCCGTACCGCGCGACAAGGCCCTGGCGCACGTGGCCGGCTATATGTGCGGCAACGACGTGTCCGCGCGCGACTGGCAGAAGGGCAAGCCCGGCGGCCAGTGGCTGCTGGGCAAGTCTTTCGACAGTTTTGCCCCCACCGGCCCAGCCTTGGTCACGAGCGACGAAGTCGGCGACCCCGGCAAGCTCCGCATCCAGTGCCGGTTGAATCACCGGCTCGTGCAGGACTCGTGCACGGACCAGCTCATTTTTCCCGTTGCCGAGCTGATCGCCTACGTGTCTCGTGTGGCCACGCTGACGCCGGGCGACCTGATTTTTACGGGAACCCCACCAGGCGTGGGCATGGCGCGCACGCCCCCCCTCTATCTGCACCCCGGCGATCTGGTCGAGGTCGAGATCGAACGGGTCGGCCTGCTGCGGAACCGGGTCGCCGGGCCACCGCTGGCAAGCGTGGAATAGCGGTCAGCCGTCACGCCTAAGGGAACGCTCACGTAGCCGCGCTGGCGCGATACCCTGGGTATGCGGGTGGCACACAGGTCAACCTTGAAGGTTGTGCTGACGCGCGACCCAATGGGGCACTCCTTCGGTCTGGGGGTCGGGCTGCGCGATACGCGACCCCAGGCTTCGTTGTGAAACGCCGTTCGGCAGATCTTGGCGCCCCTCTCGAAAGATCCACATGCCCTGACGGCTGATGCCTGACGGTTGACGGCTTCTTTCGTGGCAACACGCCTTGCCCGCGGTGCCGGAAGCGCTACTATTAAAAACAGGTTAGGCAGTCAAAAATCGATTCCGCCCTGTTCAGGCAGCCGGCTTGTTCGGCAGGCCGGGGCTCTTGGGCGGGTTTGCCGCTTGGCAAGGAGGAATCCCATGCAGTATCAGCTACCGGTGTTGGCTTACGGCTACGATGCCCTCGAACCTCACATCGACGCCAGGACGATGGAGATTCACCACACGAAACACCACCAGGCCTATATCGACAAGTTGAACGCCGCCCTCAAAGGGCACCTGGTGGGCAATCCTTCCATTGAAGAGTTGGTGGCCGTGATCCACAAGCTGCCCGAAGAGATCCGCACGGCGGTCCGGAACCACGGGGGCGGCCATGCCAACCACAGTCTGTTCTGGGAGATCATGTCACCCAGTGGGGGAGGATCCCCGCGTGGAACGTTGTCGGTCGCCCTGGATCGGCATTTTGGGGGGGTTGAGGGTTTCAAGGCGAGCTTCACGCAAGCCGCGTTGGGGCGATTCGGCAGCGGCTGGGCATGGCTCAGCGTCACCCCTGAAAAGACGCTCGTGGTGGAAGACACTCCGAACCAGAACAGCCCCTTGATGCACGGGAACACTCCGGTGTTGGGAGTGGATGTCTGGGAACACGCCTATTATCTGAGGTATCAGAACCGGAGGCCGGAGTATATCGAGGCGTTTTTCCACGTCATCGATTGGGAGGCTGTTGCGAGGCGTTTCGAGCAGGCCATCGCGGGCGGAAAGCCGGTGGTGGCTGCCTCGGCGTCCGCAGAGTAATTCGTTCTTGCCGTCGGCCGCTGCCTGCGCGGCAGGTGGTCTGCCGCGTAGCTTTCGGGCGGTAGCACGCCGTTGCCCATTTCGACTGGGTTGGCCGTGCTGCCGCCTTTTTTCGTGGCAACGGTCCGTTGCGGGGGCCTTTTTGTGTTGAGTGGGGAGCTTTTTGCCGATTTTACCCTTCAGGGGACTTGTGTCGATGGGCAACTGGGATTGACCACGGGCCCCGGCCAACTATAATCTCCACCCGCATTCCGTCCGCGGCTTGGTCAACCAGGCCGCGAATTTGGGTGAGCAGCAGAAAGAAGAACCCTCAGGGACGAGGGTCGCAGCGATTCCCGTATGCCGAGGTCCGATTCCCGAGCCGTTCATGGCTAGTCGGCGGGGCAACTCGGATTGAGTGCCGAGAGCAGGCGATACGGGACTTAATGGCACCAATTCCAGACAGGGAGGTCGTTTCTCTCGGTGCACTCCCCCTTGTCGCGCATTTTCCAAGGACGTTCGGACCATGCGAAAACTCGTTGCGCGGTCTATCGTGGTTGCTCTCGGGGTGCTGCTGGTCTGCGGATGCAGTAGCACGGGTGGCAAGTCGCCATCGGTTGCCAGCCTGAATCCGATGAAGTACTTTGCCAAATCGAAACCGGTTCCCAAACCCTCGCAAATGACTCCCAACGTGTCGTTGCCGTCGGCCGACGGGCTTGCCTTGACCGATAGCAAGCCCAATGGCGGATTCGCCCCGCCCAGCCCATACGCTGCCGGCGCTGCGGACGGCAAGCAGCCCAAAGACGCCTTCGCCGGACAATATGCGAGCACGGCCGATCCCGCCCAGAATGCCTCGCCAGCGACCAGCGCCAGCCTGGCCGCCGGCCCCCAGCAAGGCATGTATGATCCAAACGGCTATGCCGGCGCAACGGCAACCAGCGGCTATGCCCTGCCGAAAAGCAATTCGCTGACCGGCACGACTCCAAGTGATTCCACAGGTCCTTACGGCCTGGGAGGCAGCCGCTACGACATCCAGAATCCCGGACTCTCGTCCGGCCCTCTGGCCGGCGGATCGACCATCCCGAGCAGCGCCGGCCGGTCCTTGAGCGACGGGCAGCAGGCTGCCCCCAATTCCGCCGGCAGCGGCTCGGCCTACAACCAGACCGCCTCCTACCAGGCGTCGCCCCTGCCATCGCCCGCAGGCGCTAGGACCGGCACCTTGCAGGGCACCTACCCAAGCACCGGGACATACCAGGCTGACCCGAGTGCCGTCTACGGCACGTGGAACAACGGGACGAACCCTAGTGCTGTGGGGGGGTATGCCGGCTCGGCGATGCCGGCTTCCACGGACCGGCGCGACATCGGCGGAATCGCCTCGTTGCCGACCAGCCCCGCGGCCTCTGCGGGCCTGGCGAGCAGCACTGGCACGGCGGAGTACAACTACCAGAACTATCAGCCGGGAGTCACCGGCTATCAGCCGCCGAATGTGCCCGCGTATACACCGCCGATCGGCTATGTCCAGCCGAGCTCCAGTTCGGGAACCGCTCCGGCAGCGGAGCCCGGCTACTCGCCCGGGACCACTTCCCGGTATCCCTCGTCCACGGTCCAGCCGGCCACGACGAACGGCACGCTCCCCTACTCGGCCAGCCCGGCGACGTATCCTTCGACGACCTACGGTTCCTCCGGCGTGCTCTACTAGAGAAGCTGCGAGGGGCCCAAAGCCTGAACCGTATTCGCGCCGCACGGGTGACCGTGCGGCGTTTCTTTTGCGCGGCGCTCGGAGAATCGGGAGGGAGACCTTGCGGGAGGGTACACGCGTCCATCTGGCAGGTGGATGCTGGCGCCGCGAGAGAAGGCGGGTTGCCGATGGCTGACGGCCTTTCCTTCAGGTATGATGGAAACGAGAGTTTCCTGGGCGAGGGCCGGCGCGCGTTCCGCGGTGGAACGGCTCTCCTTCGCCCGGCACAGGCGGATTGCCGGAGACCGGGGCGGGCGTTTGGCGGCCGCCGTCGCCAGCCTGCCGAGGCGTCCAGTTGTCGCCAGCCCGGCTTGATCGGCCCGAAGGAGTTGCGTTTTGCTGATTGGCCCCGTTTTTACCCGCGAGGTGGTGATTGCGCCCCGCCGAGCGCGAACGTATGTTGCGAGAACGGCCTATGGGATCGGCCTGCTCGTCATGATGGCCACCGCCTGGCTGGTTCTGACAGGCACGCAGGTGGTTCGCGACGTGGGCGACCTGGCTCGATTCGGCACGATCCTGCTGCAAATCCTGGCGTGGCTGCAATTGGCCTTGGCGGTCTTCTTCTCGGCGTTGCTCTCGGCGAGCGCTGTCTCGCAGGAGAAGGACCGCAAGACCCTGGTGCTTCTTCTGCTGACGAATTTGTCCAACAGCGAGTTGGTGTTGGGCAAGTGGTTTGCGGCTCTCTTGCAGGTTGTCGTCCTGACCCTGGTCTCGTTGCCGCTGTTCATGCTGTCGACGTGGTTTGGCGGCGTTTCGTTTGACCAGGTGGCGAGGGTCTTCGTGGTCACCCTGGTGAGCATTGTCGTCTGTGGCAGCCTCGGCTCGACGATCGCCCTGTGGCGAGAAAAGACCTTCCAGGCACTGGCCATGACCGTGCTGATCCTGGTGCTTTGGATCGGCTTCTGGGAGACGGTTGGAGCGGGCCTGGGCAGCCGCCGACTGGGGCTGGAGCCGGGGGTCCTGGCCGTGGCATTCAGTCCGTGGCGGGCGATCCAGGAAGCCACCTCTCCGGTCGTGCTCGGAGACCCCTCGCTCGCTGGGTGGCTGCGGGCGGCGGTTTGGGGAATCGAGCCGTTCGTGCTTGCCGGGTTGTTGACGGCATTCGTCTTGAACGCGATTGCCATCGCGCGGGTGCGGGTGTGGAATCCATCGCGGGACAGCCGGCAGGCGGTCCGCGAAGACGAGACGTGGAACCGCGAGAGCATCTGGGGGGCCGAATACGACGCCGCCCGGGTTCCGGAAGAAAGCCAGGCCGCCACGGAGGTGAGGAAACCGGAGCCGCGCCGGGGCTCCGCGGAGCCGCCCGCCGCCACCCGGCGCGTCTGGGACAATCCAGTCATCTGGCGGGAGATTCGCACCTGGGCGTACGGCCGCAAGATTCTCATCGTGCGCGTTGTCTATCTGCTGTTGTCCGCGGCCGCGATCGCCGGCTTGCCCCTGGGGGGCGAAGCGGGCCGCGGGGGAGTCGATTCCGGCACGCTGCTGCCGCTGCTCCTGCTGTTGCTGCTGAGTCTCGTGCTGGTCAATGCGCAGGCCGTGACCTCGCTGGCGAGCGAACGCGATGGCAAGGCGCTCGACCTGCTCCTGGTCAGCGATCTGACGCCGAAGGAGTTCGTTTTCGGAAAACTCGGCGGAGCGTTCTACAACACGAAGGAGATGGTGTTGCTTCCGGCGGGGTTCTGCGTCTACCTCTGGTGGCGGGAATTGGTCGGCATGGAGATGCTCGTTTACCTGCTGCTGGGGCTGGGGGTGCTCTACTGCTTCGCGGCGATGCTCGGCATCCACATCGGAATCCACTATGCCAATTCGCGTACGGCGATCCTTGTCAGCCTGGGAACGGTCTTCTTTCTGTTCCTTGGGGTGGCCACCTGCATGCGGATGATGATCGCCTTCAGTGGAAATTTCGAGGCGCAGTTCCAGCCGTTTTTCGTCTTCATGGTCGGCGGAGGCATCGGGCTCTTCGTGGCATTGGGCGCCCGCAATCCGTCCAAGGCGATTGGCGTGGCATCGTTCGCCTGCCCCCTGGCCACGTTTTACGCAATGACGAGCCTCCTGCTGGACAAGCCTTACCTGGCGTTTATTGCGACGGCGGCGGCATACGGTTTCACGACGATCGCCATGCTGATCCCGGCGGTCGACGAGTTCGACGTGGCGACCGGCCGGACGACGACCGGAGAACCGTAATGCGGCGCAGTCGCCGGAGTTGAACCGAAGTGCACGGACTGCTAGCCCACTGGGCGGGGCTGACGGCCATGGGGGCGTTGGCTTGCGTCTCCGCGCTCTGCTCGGCGAGTGAAGCGGCGTTGTTTTCGCTGAATGGCCGCCAGTGTCGGAAATTGGCCGCGGATCGGCGGGGCCGGATCGCCCTTTCCCTGCTGGAGGACCCCGATCGGCTGCTTACGGCGGTGCTGTTCTGGAACCTGATCATCAACCTGGCCTACTTCGCAATCGCCTCGATGATCAGCCTGCGGTTGGAGCGATCCGGCTCTTCGGCCGCAGCGGCCGTCGTGGCCTTCGGCGCGCTGCTGGTGCTGATTGTCTTCGGTGAGATGGTTCCCAAGAGCGTGGGAGTGTTGACGCCCGGTCCGCTGGCCGGCCTGCTGGCGGTGCCGATCGCCGGCCTCGTTCGGCTGATCGGCCCCGTCTTGCCGGCACTGCGGACCGCCAACCTGCTTTCGCGGCGGTTGTTCTGCCCGCGTTTCCAGGCGGAACCGCACCTTCGCATCGGCGATCTGGAGCGCGCCGTGGCACTTTCCACGCAGAACGCCGCCTTGCTCGAGCAAGAGCAGCTCGTGCTCCAGAGCATCGTCGGGCTGTCGGAAATCCGCGTCGATGAGCTGATGCGGCCGCGGAACAGTTGCCGGACCTTTCGCCCGCCCGTGGCGCTTGCCGACCTGAAGGGCCAGATGCCCCCGAGCGGATACCTGTTGGTGACGGAGCCTGACAGCGACGAAATCGCCAAGGCGATCCCGCTGAAGAGCCTCTCGCGCGTCCCGCGCGAGCACCTGGAGAACCACGCCGAAGCGGTGGTCTACGTGCCGTGGTGCACGACCGTCGCCGACGCGCTGGAGGTGATGTTTCGCGGCCCCTGGCGCGTGGCGGCCGTGATCAACGAGTACGGGGAGACGATCGGCATCGTCACGGAGGACGATGTTCTCGACACGGTCTTCAGCAAGGCGTCCAGCCGTGTGGAGCGAATCCTCTCCCGCCAGCCGCTCCGCCAGGTCGGTCCGGACCGCTGGCACGTGGACGGGATGACCGGGCTGAGGCGGTTGCGGCGGCACTTCAGTCTTGATGGTCCGGCATGCCGGAGCGTGACCGTTGCCGGGGTGATTCAGGAAATCCTCAATCGCCTGCCGGCGGCGGGAGACGAGTGCACGTGGGGCCCGTTTCATTTCCGCGTGCTGCGGACTTCCGGGCGAGTCCCCCAGCTCATCGAACTGACGCTCCTCTCTCCCCCGCCGGAGGCGACGCGATGATCTGGGCGGCGCTGGGCCTGGCAATGGTCGGGCTGTCCCTGAGCGGCTTGTTCAGCGGGTCGGAGACGGGCTTCTACCGGGCGTCGCGGATTCGCCTCGTCCTCGACGCCTTGAGCGGGGATCGGATCGCGCGCGGACTGCTCTGGCTGACCAATCACGCCTCGATGTTCGTGGCCACCACGCTGGTCGGAAACAACATTGCCAACTACATGGTCTCGCTGGCGATTGTCCTGGGGACGAACGAGCTGGTTGCCGGCGATTCATGGATTCCCGAGTTGCTCGCCCCGGTGTTGCTCGCCCCAATCCTGTTCGTCTACGGAGAGTTGGTCCCAAAATACCTCTTCCTGCACGCCCCCAACCGCTTGCTCCGCCGAGCCGGCTGGCCACTGCTTGTGTTCGTCATCCTCTTCCTGCCGGTCAGCTCGCTGCTCTGGCTGCTGAACCGGGCCCTGGCGGGATTGCTCGGCGAATCCCTCGAGCGAGTCCACTTGAGGATCGCCCGCCGCGAACTCCGCAAAATCCTCGAAGAGGGGCACGAAGTCGGCATTCTCCATCCGGTCCAGCAGAAGTTGGCGGCAAGCATTTTCGCGTCGGCCGACCACACGTTGCGGCGCTACCTGTCTCCCCTCAGCGGAGTGGCTCGAGCGCGGGCCGGGATGAGCAAGGAGGAGATTCTCGGGCTGGGCCGGCGGTTCAAACTGGCCGAGGTGCCGATCGAAGATGCCGACCAACCCGGACAACTGGCGGCCTACGTGCGGACGATCGACCTGGAGTTGAGCCCGTCGTCCGAGGTCGGGGCCGTGCGGCCGCTGATGTCCATTCCTGCCGGCGAGACTCCCCTGACAGCATTGATCCGCTTGCAGAGCGCGCGGGAGAATCTAGCGCGGGTCATCGACCGACGAGGGCAGACGGTCGGAATCCTGAGCGCTGCGCAACTCCGCCGGCGGCTGCTGCGAGACAACTAGCCGGCCGCCGCCCGGAGCCTGGCACGGCGCGCCGCTCGGCCGCCCGGTCTTGCTGCCAGGCAATCGTCGACGAGAAGCACAACCCATGAAATCGCCGTCACGACAACTCCTGCCGCTTGCCGCGATTGCCCTCGGCGCCGCCTGCTGCGGTTGCCAGGACCGGGATCTGTATCCGAGCGGTCCGATCGTGCTGATCTGCCCCTGGTCGGCCGGCGGCGGCACCGACCAGACCAGCCGGCAGGTCGCGACGCTCCTGGAGCGGCAGCTCGGCGTGCCGGTCAACGTCGTCAACTCCACCGGCGGTGCGGGAGTGACGGGACACACGCGGGGGGCCTTGGCGCGGCCGGACGGCTACACGATCACGATGGTCACCGTGGAGATCAATATGCTCCACTGGCGCGGCTTGACGAATGTCTCCTACCAGGACTTCGATCCGGTTGGAATGCTCAACCGCGACGCCACGGCGGTCTTCGTCCGTCGCGACGCGCCGTGGAAGACTCTCGGCGAGCTCCAGAAACACATCCGAGATAACCCGGGACACGTCAAGGCGTCGGGGACGGCCCGGGGGGGGAGCTGGCATCTGGGATTTGCCGGTTGGCTGGACCATGAAGGGATTGATCCGGGCAGCGCGACCTGGGTCTCGATCAACGGCGCGGCGCCGTCGCTCCAGGAGCTGATTGCCGGCGGCATCGATCTCGCCTGCTGTAGTCTGCCCGAGGCCCAGGCCCTGCTCGACGCGGGCCGCGTCCGGTGCCTGGGAGTGATGGCCGATCAGCGGGTCGGGCAATACCCGGACGTGCCGACGTTCCACGAGCAGGGCGTGGATTGGACGTTCGCGGCCTGGCGCGGGATCTGCCTTCCCAAGGGGTGCCCTGCGGAGGTCCGCAGCCGGCTGGCGTCGGCTCTGGAAAAGGTGGCCCGGAGCAGCGCGTTCCGCGATCCCATGGGCAACGCTGGTTTCGATGTCACCTGGCAGCCGCCCGAGCAGTTCGCCGAGACGATGGCGCGCGTCGACGAGCAACTCGGAAAGTTGCTCACCAGCGCGGCGATGCAGTCGATCGGGGAGTCGAGATTCGGACCGATGTTCTTTCCAACCGTTCTGGCCGCGGTTGGAGGCGTGGTCTTCCTCGGCCTGATCGTGACGGGGCAATTGACACGCCCCGAGCAGACGGAGCGGCTGTCCATGCATGACCTGGGACGGCTCGCTGAGACCGCCACTTGCGTCGTGGTGTATGTCATGTTCGCCGAGACGGTCGGCTTCTTGCTGACGGCCGGCCCGCTGCTCGTGTTTCTCCTCGTGCGCCTCGGCAATCGCTGGCGCGTGAGCGTTGCCGCAAGCGCGGTCGTCGTGGGCCTGGTCTACCAGTTGTTCGCCGTGGGATTGCGGGTTCCCCTGCCCCGGGGCTGGTTGGGATGGTGACATGAGCGAATCCTTGCTGCAAGCGTTTTCCGGGGTTCTTGGCGACCTCCGTGTCTTGCTGATCATTGTCGCCGCGGCGATTTACGGCATCTTCCTGGGGGCCGTGCCGGGTTTGACCGCGACGATGGCCGTCGCGCTGCTTGTGCCGGCGACTTTCTTTCTCGATCCGATTCCGGCCCTGGCGGCCGTGGTGACCGTTGAGGCGTGTGCGATTTTCGCCGGCGACATTCCCAACGCGCTGCTGCGGATTCCGGGCACTCCCGCCTCGGCCGCCTACGCCGACGACGTCTACGCGTTCACCCGCGCCGGCCGCTCCGCGGAGGTTCTCGGAGTCTGCCTGACGTTCTCCGTCGCCGGCGGCGTGTTGGGCACGGTGATTCTTGCGCTGTTTGCCCCGCAATTGGCCCGGATCACCACCTGGTTCAGCGTGGCCGAGTATTTCTGGCTCTACCTGCTCGGATTGAGCTCCGCGGTGATCGTTTCTCGCGGGTCGACATGGAAAGCGGCCTTGGCCCTGATCATCGGCCTGTTCCTCTCGACGGTCGGCCTGAGCGCCGTCCACGGGCAGGCCCGCTTCACCTTCGGTCAGGCCGAGCTGTTTCAGGGGGTCAATTTCATTCCGGCGATGATCGGCCTGTTTGGGGTCTCGGAAGTCTTTCGCAACATTCTGACTTACGATTTCGCCGCCACAACGCCCGGCAGCCAGGCAGGCGGGCCGTTCTCGCCGCCTCGCTCCTGGAAGCAACGGCTGGCTGAGTCCGTACGTTCCGTCTTCGGCGCCAGTCTGCCCCTGTTGTGGATTCGCAGATGGCACGCGATCCGCTCGGGGATGATGGGGTCGCTGATCGGGATGCTGCCGGGCGCGGGGGCCGACATCGCCGCCTGGGTATCGTTGGCGGTGTCGAAGCGGTTTTCGCCGAAACCCGAGGAGTATGGGGCGGGCTCGATGGAGG